>Ga0190275_10000061_pt1 | contig 139147 bp, 142 predicted proteins | sample Popmic550T_FD_133745 | JGI IMG/M metagenome (GOLD analysis project Ga0190275, IMG submission 133745) | Populus adjacent soil microbial communities from riparian zone of Yellowstone River, Montana, USA - 550 T | ecosystem: Environmental > Terrestrial > Soil > Riparian zone > Trees stand... | reverse complement strand
GGTCTCCGCCATTGGCGACCCGGCGCAGGTCGTCGACATTGGAAGCACGGGCAGCCTGGACCTTTTCTCGACATTGGTGGGCTCCGTCCGCAGATATTACAGCACCGACGGCACCGTCGCCGGCACGGTGCTGCTGCAGACGATCAACGGCGGCGCCCCGTTGAGACCGGGGGGCGATCTCGGCATCATCTACGGCCACGGCATGTATTTCGCCGACAACGGCAACGGCTACACGGTGTACACCACCAACGGCACCGTCGCCGGAACCGCGACATTGCTGTCCGCCATCGGCAATCCCGCCAATGTCCACGGCCTGGGAGGAATGTCCTACACGAACTCCTCGACAACGGCTTTGGTGAATGTCGACGAAAACGAAGCGGTCGCGGCCGACATCGACACCCTTACGACGGTCGCCGGCCTGACGTTCCTGATCCAGGGCGGTGCGGACGCGGCCAGATTCAGCATCAACGCAACCACGGGAATACTGACCTTCCTGGCGGCGCCTAATTACGAGGCGCCCGACGACGCCAATCACGACAATGTCTATGACCTGATCGTGCGCGTGACCGGCGGCGGCGCGACCAGCGATCAGGCACTCACCATCCGTGTCGTCAACGTCAACGAGGCGCCCGCCATCACGTCGAACGGCGGCGGCGGCAGCGCGGCGCTGAGCATCGCCGAGAACAGCGTGGCCGTCGTCACCGTGACCGCGGTCGACCCGGACGCCGCAAGCACGTTCACTTTCCAGCTGGCCGGCGGCACAGATGCCGCATTGTTCCGCATCAACGCCGCCACCGGCACGCTAACCTTCGCCACGGCCCCGGATTTCGAGCGACCTGCGGATGCGGACAACGACAATGTCTATGAGGTGATCGTCGCGGTCAGCGACGGCCTTGTCCAGGATATGCAGTCGCTCTCGGTACGGCTGAATAACATCGTCGAGAGCGCCGCGGAGGGCAATTTCATTCTCGGCACGGCCGGCAATGACGTCATCAGCGCCTCCGTCACGCCAAGCGGGCAGCCCTTCGCAACGACGCGGGACGATGTCGTCTTCGGCAATGGCGGCAACGACGAGATTTACGGCGGCCCGGGCGTTGACTCGCTCAATGGCGGTTCAGGCAACGACATCCTTGGGGGCGATGAGGACAATGACCTTCTGGACGGCGGAGAGGGCGAGGACCGTCTCTACGGCTGGACCGGAGAGGATGTTCTACGGGGCGGAGCGGGGCGCGACCAGCTTCTCGGCGACGACGGTGACGATACGTTGGAGGGAGGCGCGGACGACGACGAATTGGGGGGATGGCTCGGCAATGACATCCTCGACGGCGGGGCGGGCGCGGACTCGCTGAACGGCTGGGCGGGCAATGACTGGTACTTCGTCGACAATGCCGGCGACCAGGTCTTCGAAGCGGCGGGCCAGGGCAATGACCGGGTGTTCGCGAGCGTGAGCTACACGCTGACGGCCAACGCCGAGGTCGAGCTGATGACCACGGACTTCAACCCGGGCACGGCGGCGATCAACCTCACCGGCAACGAACGTGCCCAGGTGATCTACGGCAATGACGGCGCCAACCAGCTTACCGGCGGCGGCGGCGGCGATGCCATGGTCGGGCTTGGCGGCAGCGACTTCTTCTTCGTCAACGATACCCGTGATGTCATCTACGAGGCCGCCGGCGGCGGCAGCGACCGCGTCTTCGCCGGCGTCAGCTACACGCTGACGGCGGGCGCGGAGGTCGAGATGCTGACCACCGATTTCAACCCGGGCACGGCGGCGATCAACCTCACCGGCAATGCGCTGGCCCAGGCCATTTTCGGCAATGCCGGAGCCAACCAGCTCAACGGCGGCGGCGGCGCGGACACGCTGGTCGGCTTTGGCGGCGACGACTGGTATTTCATCGTCGGCGGCAATGAGGGCGTGGTCGAAAGCGCGGGCGGCGGCTCCGACCGGATCTTCGCCGGCGTCGACTACCGCCTGCAGGCGGGCTCCGAGGTCGAGCTCCTTACCACCGATTTCAACCCCGGCACGGCGGCGATCAACCTCACTGGCAACGAGCTGGCCAACACGATCTACGGCAATGCCGGCGACAATGTGCTGGACGGCAAGGGCGGCAATGACGGCCTGGTGGGTCTTGGCGGGGCGGACACGTTCCAGTTCACCACCGCGCTGGGCGCCGGCAATGTCGACTTTGTGTACGATTTCGTGCACGGCACCGACAAGATCGCGCTCGACGATGCCGTCTTCGGCGCGGGCATCGGCACGCCCGGCACGTTCAACGCCAACGCTTTCCACGTCGGCACGGCGGCGCACGACCTCGACGATCGGATCCTCTACAACAGCGCGACGGGGCAGCTCTACTTCGACGCCGACGGCTCAGGCGCCGGCGCCGCGATCCAGTTCGCCACCCTCGGCACCGGCCTGGCGCTTAGCGCGAGCGACTTCCAGGTGATCTGACGCTTCAGCGCATCGACAGCAATTTCAGCGGGTTCTCGATCAGCGCTTTCAGCGCCTGCATGAAATTGGCCGCGTCCCAGCCGTCGACCACGCGATGGTCGCAGCTCAGTGACAGGTTCATGATCTTGCGGATCTCGAGCTCACCGTCGACGACCACCGGCATCTCCTTGACCTTGTTGACCGCGAGGATCGCGACCTCGGGCCGGTTGATGACGGGGGTCGAGACGAGGCCGCCCATCGGCCCCAGGCTGGAGATGGTGATGGTCGAGCCGGACAATTCCTCGCGTGCCGCCTTGCCGGCGCGGGTGGCGTCGGCGAGGCGCTTGACCTCGGCGGCGAGGTCCCACAGGTCGCGGCCCCCGGCGTCGCGGATCACCGCGACCGACAGGCCGCTGTCGGTCTGGGTCGCCATGCCCATGTGGACCGCGCCCGAGCGGTGGATGACATTGGCTTCATCGTCGTAGCGCGCGTTGAGCTGCGGATAATCCGGCAGCGTCCGGCAGAGCGCGCTGATCAGGAAGGGCAGCATGGTGAGCTTGGGATTGGCGCCGCGGTCGGCGTTCATCATCGCCCGCACGTCCTCCAGCGCGGTGACGTCATATTCCTCGACCAGGGTGAAATGCGGGATGCGGCGCTTGGCCTCCTGCATGTTCTCGGCGATCTTGCGGCGGAGGCCGACGACCTTGATATCCTCGTCCCGTCGCGCCGGCGCGGCCCCGCGCGAGACGCTGCCGCCATGATAGAGGAGGTAGGCGTCGAGGTCGGCATGGCGGACGCGGTCCCCGGCAAATTTGACCTGCGCAAGGTCGATGCCGAGATCGCGGGCGCGGACGCGGACGGCGGGTGAAGCCAGGACCCTCGGCGGATCGGGCTGCGGGTTGAAGCCGACCTTGGCGCCGGGGGTGGACGGCTGGCCGCCCGTTCCTCCCGCCCGAGCTTCCCTGGGCGCGCGCCATTCCCCTTCCCTTCGCTCGGCTTCGACGGCGGCCTCCTCCCGACGGCGCTCGCCTGCGGTCCGCCGCTCCTCGGCCTCCACGTCGCCGTGCGGCACTACGTCCTCCAGCGCCTCCGGCACCTCTGCCATGCCGTCCGCGATCGGCTCTTCCGCGGCGGCCGCGGCGTCCGTCTCGATCACCACCAGCACCGATCCGATCGCGATCATGTCGCCGACCTCTCCGGCAACTTCCAGCACCTTTCCCGCCACAGGGGATTCCATCTCGACCGTCGCCTTGTCGGTCATCATGTCGGCGAGCTGCTGATCCTCCGCGACACTTTCGCCAACTTTGACGTGCCAGGCGACGATCTCCGCCTCGGCAATGCCTTCGCCAATGTCGGGCAGCTTGAATTCGTAACGCGCCATTTCGGTCAGTCCTTCAATACGGCCTGGAGCGCCGGGCCAAGCCGCGCCGGGCCCGGGAAATAGGTCCATTCCATCGAATGGGGATAAGGCGTGTCGTAGCCGGTGACGCGGACGACCGGCGCCTCGAGATGATAGAAGCAGCGCTCCTGCACCAAGGCGGCGAGCTCGGCGCCGAAGCCCGACGTGCGAGTCGCCTCGTGGAGGACGACGCAGCGGCCGGTCTTCTTCACCGACTCCTCGATCGTGGCGATGTCCACCGGCACGATGGTGCGCAGATCGATCACCTCGGCGTCGACCACGTCCGCCTCCGCGGACGCGATCGCGACGTGGACCATGGTGCCGTAAGCGAGGATGGTCACCGCCTCGCCCGCCCGCGCCACCGCGGCCTTGCCGATCGGCACGGTATAATGACCATCGGGGACCTCGGCGGCCGGATGCTTCGCCCACGGCGTGACCGGACGCTCGTAGAAGCCGTCGAACGGCCCGTTATAGATACGCTTGGGCTCGAAGATGACGACCGGGTCCGGGTCCTCGATCGCCGCGATCAGGAGGCCCTTGGCGTCATAGGGGTTGGACGGGATCACCGTCTTGACCCCGGGCATGTGCGCGAAGAAGGCCTCGGGCGACTGGCTGTGCGTCTGCCCGCCGAAAATGCCGCCGCCATAAGGCGAGCGGATCACCATCGGCACCGACCATTCGCCGGCGGTCCGGTAGCGGATGCGGCCGGCCTCGGAGAAGATCTGGTCGAAACCCGGATAGATATAATCGGCGAACTGGATCTCGGCGACGGGATTCAGGCCATAGAGCGCCATTCCGATCGCTGCGCCGACGATGCCGCCCTCGGCGATCGGAGCGTCGAACACGCGGCTCTTCCCGTATTTCTTCTGCAGGTTCGCGGTGACCCGGAAGACGCCGCCGAAATAGCCGACATCCTCGCCGAACACGACCATGTCGGGGTCGCGCTCCATCATCACGTCATGGGCGCTGTTCAGCGCCTCGATCATGTTCATGACGCTCATTTGCCGCGCGCCTTCTCGGCCCTGGCGGCGTCGCGCTGCTCGGCCAGGTGCCAGGGGATTTCGGCGAAGACATCCTCGAACATCGAATCGACGTCCTGATAATGGCCGTTGCCGAGCGTGCCCTGCTTCTCCGCCTCCTTCTGCGCGGCGCGGACCTCGGCGCCGAGCGCCTCCTCGAGCGCCTTGTGCCGCTCCTCGTCCCATTCGCCCAAGGCGATGAGGTGGCCCTTCAACCGCGCAATGGGATCGCCGAGCGGCCATTTCGCGCCCGCGTCCTGCGGCCGGTAGACGCTCGGATCGTCGGACGTGCTGTGCCCTTCGGCACGGTAGGTGAAGAGCTCGATCAGGGTGGGCCCGAGGTTCGAGCGCGCCCGGTCAGCCGCCCAGCGGGTCGCGGCATAGACGGCGAGCGCGTCATTGCCGTCGACCCTGAGGCCGGCAATGCCGTAGCCGACTGCGCGCGCGGCGAAGGTGGTGAGCTCGCCCCCTGCAATCCCCGAGAAGCTCGAAATCGCCCATTGATTGTTGACCACGTTGAGAATCACCGGCGCCCGGTAGACGCCGGCGAACGTCACGGCATTGTGGAAATCGCCCTCCGCCGTCGCGCCGTCGCCGATCCAGCCCGCCGCGATCCGGCTGTCGCCCTTGATCGCCGAGGCCATCGCCCAGCCCACGGCCTGCGGATATTGGGTGGCGAGATTGCCCGAGATGGAGAAGAAGCCCTTCTCCTTGTCCGAATACATGATCGGCAGCTGGCAGCCTTTGAGCTTGTCCCCCTGGTTCGAGTAGATCTGGCACATCATCTCGGTCAGCGGGTAATCGCGCGCGATCAGCAGGCCCTGCTGGCGATAGGTCGGGAAGCACATGTCCTCGGCGTCGAGCGCGTGCGCGGCGGCCACCGCCACCGCCTCCTCGCCCAGGGACTTCATGTAGAAGCTGGTCTTGCCTTGGCGCTGCGCGCGGAACATGCGCTCGTCGAAGATCCGCACCAAAGACATGTCGCGAAGCATCCGGCGGAGCGTCTCGGGGTCGAGCTTCGGGTCCCAGGGCCCAACCGCTTTCCCTTCCTCGTCGAGCACGCGAACCAGCGTGAAGCAGAGCGGGTGGGTCTCGGCCGCGCTCGCCGCAACATCGGGCTTGCCGACGCTGCCCGCGGCGGGAATCGCGATGCCGCTATAATCGACGGCGTCGCCGGGGCGCGCGTCGGGTTCGGGAACATATAAAGAGAGAGCCGGCCGGTTGCGGCGCTCGGTCTTGCTGGTCATCCTCTACCCTGTGCGTCTATCGTGCGCGCAGCCGTTAGTCGATTTTTCGCGGCGATGCACCCCTTGTGAAGGATCGGTCCGATGCGGCTGTCAGGTTTACTTGTCATTGCCCTCCTCGCTCTCGCCGGCTGCGCGACCCTGCGCGATGCGGCGCCGCCCGCGACCTACGTGATGCGCCACCTCAACACGCCGGCGGGCGAACGGGATCCCGACCTTCTCCCCGAAGGGCAACGCGCCGCCGCCGCGCTGGTCGGCTGGTTCGAGCGCGAGCGGGCGCGCCCCGTCGCGATCTACGTCAGCGACTATAAGCGCACCCGCCAGACCGCCGGTCCGCTCGCCGAGCGCCTCGGCCTCCAGCTCATTCTCTACGACCCCAGCGACACCCCGGCCCTGATCGCCCGCGTCCGCGCCGAGCCTGGGCCGGTGCTGATCGTCGGCCACAGCAACACCGTACCGGACATCGTCGCCGCTTTGGGCGGCACCCGGCCGGCGCCATTGGTTCACGAGGATTTCGGCGACATCTGGATCATCGCTCCCGGCGGCGCGACGACCCGGCGGCGGATTGCGCCGCGCTGATTCGTAATCCTCTTTTTACTCAGGTCATCTAGACACTTACCGAAGAGCGCGAGCCGGCGCTTCGATGGGAGAGAGGCGATGTGGCGGTGGCTGATTCCCATTGGCCTCGCCTCGTTCGCCGCGGTGTGGCTGGTATTCGGCAACCACCTCTATGCCCAGGGGCCGCACGGTGCCTATCATCCGGGCGCCGTTACCATGTCCTGGCTCGGCCTGATGGTGGCCGGGATCCCGACCATCCTCCTCTACCGTCTGTTGATCGCCGCAGGTGAGCGCGCTTTGCCCCGGCGGCCATGGGCGGGCGCGGCCGCGATGGTCCTGGCCGGCGCGCTGCTGCCCCCGCTCGTGCACAATTTGTGGGTGGCAAGCGCGAGCGGCGGGCGCGATTTCGTCGGACCCGTGCCCGCCCGCGTCGACACGATCGCGGTCGAAGCGGCGTTCAACAGTCGCGACACGTCGCAGGTGGGTATCGCGCAGTGCGGCGATTCCTGCCTGCGGTTGCTGTTCGGCGGCAGTGCCCGCCGGGTCGTGGTAGGTGACCCCGCAGCCGAAGCGCCGCTGGCGCCGCGGCCGCGTTGGGCGGAAGGGGAGCCGGTCAAATATGCGCCCGCGCCGGCGCTCCGCCTGGAACGAAGGTCGCTCTGCCCGCCGGTGGTGACAACCGGCACCAACTGGGCCCGGCACGGCCGCTTCGTCGGCGCTCCCCAGGTCGGCCCTTCCTCGAGCGCGGCTGCGGGACCCAATGCGGAGGATCGCGCCCTTGCGCTGATCGCCGCGGGCCAATGCCTGGTCGCCGAGCCCGCCCTTTTCGCCGACGCACAGCTGGTGCTCGGCTGGCGCTCCGGCCGCGCTCCGCGGGGCGCTCCCCAGCCGAGCGCGACCGGCCTGTACGCCTACAGCTACGAGTTTATCGACCGCCGCGCCGGGACGGGCTGGACGCGGCTCAGCCAGCGCATGCAACTCAGCCATATACGCCGCTGGACCTTTCCCTTCGCCATCCTCCCCTCTCGCGCCGGCTGGATCGCCGCCACTCTCGACACGACAGCCCGAGACGGGAGCGAAGGGAATACCACCCAGCCGTGGCAGGCGTTGGGATTCACACTGCCGCCGGTGCCGGAAACCGATTGGCACCGCATCCGGGACATGCTCGCGGCGGCAGTCGCGCTACCGCCCGCGGCGGCCCGAGACGCGCGCCACCAGCTCGCGCCCCAGTATCTGGCACTGCTCGGGACTCGGCCCGCCGATGCCGCCGACCGCACCCTGCTGCCTCGCCTCATCGCGGACCAGCGCGTCGCGGCGGACGATCTGCGGCGGCTGAGCGACCTCCCCGATGCCCGCCTGGTCGGGCCGGCGCTGCTCGCACGCATCCAGCGCGCGGACACGCGGGGGGACGATTTGCGCAGCCTCGTTCACATCGCCTACGATCTTCGCGGCGGCGACCGCGCCGCTCTGCTCGCGATGCTGCAAGGACTCAGCTCCGATCCGGAACGCGGGCGGGACTTCGAGACCCTCTTCGAGATTCTCTCCGCCAGCGAACGCAGGCTCGCAGAGGCGAAGCGCGCCGCTCCGGGTGGTGACGGCGTGCGGCCCGCCGGTGATTTCGGATTCAGCGGCGGCCCGTTCCGGCCCGTTGCCTTCGCGTTCGACGTCACGGCACTCGTTGGGGTCCAATTCGCCGGGCTGCTGCTGGCATTCGCGATTCACCGCGGCCGCCGCCGCGCGCGGAAGCGATTGCAAGAAACGGACGTCCCGGTCCAGGCAACGCCCTGAAGACATCGCGGCGCTGCGCCTCGCCGGCGCCGCGGCGCGGATACGGATCGCCGCGATGCGCGCGTCCGGGCTTGAGGTGAAGCCGCGACTCCAGCACATTGTCCCCCTGGAGCGGGGGAGGCGGTGATGCGCAGGAGAGAATTGCTGGCGGGCGGGCTCGCGGCGGCGATGCTGCTGCCCATGCGGGCGTCGGCGGGGCAGCGGCCGAGGCCTTCGAGGCGTGCCGCGGTGATCGATACGCTTTGCGTCGGCGCCGGGCCGGATTTCCCAGCGGCGGAGCAGCGCGCGGCCGGCATGGATGCCGGCGTCCTCGACCTTGCAATCTATCCCCGGGGACCGGCCGAGGCCGAGGCGGCCCTGCAGGGCTGGAACGCGGCCGCGAGCAGCGCCTCCGCAGCGTTCAGGCTGGTCCGGAGAGAGGTCGATCTGGGCGCCGCGATGCGGGACGGCAAGTTCGGCGTCATCCTCGCCTCGCAGGACGCCGCGATCCTCGGACCGTCCGTCTTTTCGGTGAACGACACGAACCTGGAGACGCTCCGGCGCTTCCACGGGCTCGGGCTGCGCGTTCTCCAGCTCACCCACAATGAGCGCAACGCGGTCGCGGACGGCTTCCGCGAGAGGAATGACGGCGGCCTGTCGCTGCTCGGCGAGGCCGTGATCCGCGAGATGAACGCGCTCGGCATGCTGGTCGATCTCTCCCATTGCAGCGACGTCACCACGCTCTCGGCGATCGCCCGGTCGGCAAAGCCCGTCGCGGTCACTCATGCGGGGTGCCGCGCCCTCCATCCCAGCCGGCGCAACAAGACCGACGCGGCGATCCGGGCGCTCGCCGACAAAGGCGGGTTCTTCGGCGTCTACATGATGAGCCGCTGGCTCACGCAGAACGCGCATGCGAGTGTCGACAACGTCATCGACCATATCGAGCACGTCATCCGGATCGGCGGAATCGAGACGGCCGGCTTCGGCAGCGACCAGCCGCCGATGGGGGATCCCGAGCCGCAAGCCGAAAAGGTCGCGGGCCTCGCCGCCTATCAGGCGCGCAATGCGGGGATGCCGGGCGCCGATCCGCTCAATGGCCACGTGACCAGCCCGGACCTCGACCGGCCCGACAGGATGGCGGTGCTCGCCGCCGCTCTGGCGCGGCGCGGGCACCGCGCGGCGGCGGTCGAGCGGATATTGGGCGGAAACTTCCGTCGCGTGTTCCGCGATACGGCCGGCTAGATTCGGCCGTGATAGAAACGCCCCGCCTCCTCCTGCGCCGTGCCCGCATCGAGGATCTGCCGCGCATTCACGCGATCATGAGCGACCCGCGGGCAATGCGTTACTGGTCCTCGCTGCCGCACGAGACGGAAGAGCGGACGCGGGAATGGCTGCAAGCGATGATCGACGCGCCGGCCGAGATCAGCGAGGATTACATCATCGAGCATGAGGGGCGCGCGATAGGCAAGGCGGGCTGTTATCGCCTGCCCGAGATCGGCTTCATCCTCGATCCGGACTATTGGGGCCGCGGCCTGGCGCGCGAGGCGGTGGAGGCGGCGATCCAGCACCTTTTCGCCACCCGGCCGATTGACAAGCTGACCGCGGACGTCGATCCCAGGAACCAGGCCTCGCTCGGCCTGCTGCGGCGCCTGGGCTTCCAGGAGACCAGCCGCGTGAAGGGCACCTGGACGATCGGCGACGAGGTCTGCGACAGCGTCTATCTGGCGCTGGCGAGGCCTTAGCGCCCAGGCACCATAATCAATGGCGTCATCCCGGACTTGATCCGGGATCCATGAACACGGAGTGCGCCAGGTGTCGCGATCCGGTGTTCATGGATCCTGACTTTCGTCAGGATGACGGAATGCTTGCCGTCCCTAAAGATCCACGCAGGCCGCGATCGCCTCCAGCTTGCGGACGCGTTCCTTCAGATCGGCCACTTCGATCATGTCGCCGGCGGGGCTGCGCTGGGCCTCGCAGCGGGCGGGGCCGGCCAGCTCCATTCGCCTGACCTCGAGCCAGCCCTGCCAGCCGCGCAAGGCGGCGAAGGTAAAGATGCCGAGGCCGGAGAGGGCGGCGCCCGCCACGGTGATCGTCGTCATCGGATCGTTCATCTCTTCCTCCCTGGACGGATGATGCGGTTCAAAAGTCTAGCGAAGCTCGTCGATCTCGCGGGCGAGCCGGTTGTTCGGGCTGGCGACATAGGTCTCGATCTCCTGCATGCGCCGGTCGATGTCGCGGATCCGCTCGCGCGTCTCCTCGCGCGACGCCCGGCCCCTGACGGCGCGGGCCGGCTTGCGGCGGGAGCCGCCCTGCTCCTGCCCGACATAAGCGAGCGCGCCATAGATGATCAGCGTCAATATCGTGCTCCCGATCACCGCCGCCAGCACGAAGCCGATCCTGACGATCGTCGGATCCACGCCGAGATGGTCGCCGATCCCGGCGCAGACGCCGGCGAGCTTGCCATTGGCCTTGTCGACGGCGAACCTCTTGCCCCGCACGTTCATTTCGTCCTCCTTGAGGCCCGGTCCTGCCCGGGCGTTTCCAAATCCGTTCGCTTTTGCTTGCCCGCCAAAGCGGCGAGCGCGCGCTCGACCAGAGCGAGCCGGTCCTCGAGCCCGCCCGAGCCGCGCCACAGCCGCTCGGCCTCGGCCCAGTCCATGTCGATCCCGCTCATGCCGCCAGCCTGCGCACATTGGACATCGCGTCCTTCATCGCCTGCAATTCGGCGTCGACGTGCTCGGCGGCCTTCAATTCCGCGATTTCGTCCTCGAGGCTGCGCGGCGCGGCGAGCAGCAGCGCATCGGCATGGCCCTCGGCGAGGTCGGCCTCGCGCTCCAGCGTCTCGAAATTGGCGAAGGCCTCTTCGGTCCGGCTGCCGGCATAGAGCTCGCGCAGCCGCAGCTTGTTCTGCGCGCTCTCGAAGCGGGTCGCGGCCGCATTCTGGCGGACGCGCGCCTCGCGCAACTTGGCCTGCAGCTTGGCGATGTCGCCCTCGAAGGCACGCAGCCCCTCGCCGATCGCGGCGATCTCTTCCTCCAGCTCGTCGGAAAGACCGCTGAGCTTCTCCTTCTCGACCAGAGCGAGCCGGGCGAGATCGTCGCGGCCCTTGGAGAGCGCCAGCGCGGCGCGCTCGGTCCAGCTCTCGCATGAGGTGGCGAGCTCGGCGACCTGGCGCCTCTTCTCCTTCTGGTCGGCGATGCCGCGGGCCGCCGAGGCGCGCACCTCGACCAAAGTCTCCTCCATCTCCAGGATGATCACGCGGATCGTCTTGGCCGGGTCCTCGGACCTGTCGACCAGGTCGATGACGTTGGCGGCGATGATGTCGCGGGTGCGGGAGAAGATGCTCATCTCGTGGTTCCGAACTGGAGGCGGGGTTTCGAAGAATAAGGCGGCGGCCGGAGAGCGAGCCAAGGGGGAAGAGACTTGCTCAGCCGGCCGCGCGCCGGGCGGTCAGGCCTGGGCCTGAACGGTCGTGCCCGGGGCCGTGGCGGCGGCGGGATTGCCGACCGCGGCGACGACGAACAAGGTGGAAATGAAGACGGCGCCGATGCTGGCGGTGACGGTCTTGCGGATGTTGGTGAAGTTGATCATGTCGTTGCTCCTTGAACCTTCGTGAAACTGATGCCCACAAGGTTAGCAGGAGCCGTGCCAACTCGAATTTTCGGCGGAAATCCGCCGTTTTTCAGTTTCGGGGGGCGTGAGCGGCCGTCAGGCCGTCGCCGCTAATTGGTGATTTCCGCCAATGTTTGGGGCGCGGCCTCGAAGTCCGAGCGGCGGCGGCGCTGGCGATTGTCCTTGCGGGTGAATTCGAGCAGGCGGGCGCCCGCCATGAACACCGCGCAGGTGCAGGCGGCGAACAGCAGCCAGCCGCCGAAGCCGGGATAGGAGTGGGTGTAAGCCAGCCCCCGCTCGATCGCCCCCAGGCCGAGCGCGTAGATCACCGCCAGCGCCTCGAAGCGGTTCTTGATGACGAACAGGCGGCCGAGCTTTTTCCACATGGGTCCACAGAGGCAAGAATGGGGCCAATGGCGGAAAAGCGCGGGTCCCGAAGGTTAACGGGTAAGGATTTGTAAACCATGCCGACAGGGGGGCGGCGGACACCCAAGTCAATCGTCATTCCAGCGAAAGCTGGAATCTCCCTGCCTTTCAGGCGGCCGTCCAACGACGTGAGATTCCAGCTTTCGCTGGAATGACGGAGACCGGGCCGGGACTCAGTCCGCCACCTCCATGCTGAATCCGCCGCCCGCGACCAGCGTCACCGTGCAGGAGCGCCAGCTCTTGCCGTCCTCGCCCGCCATCGCCTGGCGGACCTCATCGAGCGCCGCGGCGATGCCCTGCCGCGCTTCCCCGTCCAGCGCCGGCGCGGCCTGGCTTCCGTCGGCCAGGGTGCAGGCCAGCTCGAACCTCTCCTCGTCGGGCGCCGCCGTCAGCCGCGCCTCCTTGAAGCCCGGCGGGCATATTCCGGCGATCGCGCGGCCGAGTGCTAGGTAAAGGTGGTTCATCGCGGGTCTCCAATTCAGTCTTCTTCGGCATCCAGCGCCAGCAAGGCGAAGGTCGCCAGCCAATGCTCGCCCATATAATCGCCCGCCACATGCGGCAGGCTGGCGTCGAGATGGGCGTCGGCGGTGTCGTGCGCCAGCGCTGCGAGATCGGGGTCGAGCGCGCCGGCGAGGCCGCGCCAGCACCAGGCCCGGCTGAGATTGACCCCGTCGAGATGGGCGATCTTGCCGTCCGAGCGGTCGGAGACGAAGGCCGGCGTGAACAGGCTGCGCGGCTCGCCCGCGGCGAGATCGGGCAGGAAGGCGTCGAACCAGGCGCGAAAGGCGCGCGAATCGAGCACGCGCCGCATCAGCAGCGCCTCGGTCAGCGCGGAGGAGAGGAAATCGTCCCCCGCCGGCTCCCAGCCCGGGCAGGCTCGGTCCCCGCCATAATAAAAGGCCGCGCGCTCGCCGATCAGGGTGGCGAGCTCGGCATCATGTGCCTCTGCCCATTCGCGCGCGAGGATCATCGCGAAGGCGCTGTTATAATGGGTGCCGGTACGGATCGGGTAGCTGAGCCTCGGCAGATAGGCCCTGAACCGCTCGGCAAAGGCGCCGGCGAGCGGCGCAAGCGCGTCCGCCCAGCCGGCGTCGTGACGCCTGGCCTCCCCATGGAGCGCGAGCAGCCAGGCCCAGCCGTAGGGCCGCTCGAAGCCGCCCGTATAGGCGCGGTCGAGATAGGCGAGCTCGCCCGCCACCTTGTCCTCGTCCAGCATCCCGTCGAGCAATGTCCGGATCCGGACAGAAGCCGCCATGTCCGGATAGAGTCTGAGCGTCCGCATCAGCAACCAATAGCCGTGTACGCAGCTGTGCCAGTCGAAGCTGCCGAAGAAGACCGGATGGAGCGCCCGGGGGCCGAGCACGTCCTCGGGCCCCTCCATGACATGGTCGAGCTTGTGCGGATATTCGCGGGTCACGTGCGACAAGGCGATCTCGGCGAAGCGGCTCGCGGTTTCGTGGGTGAGGCGGTGCTTCAAATTCTCATCATCCCTTCGGCGTCATCCGACGAAAGTCAGGATCCATGAACACGGACCCGGCAGGTCCGCCCATTCCGCGTTCATGGATGCTGAATCAAGTTCAGCATGACGGGGCGGGTCAAAAGGCCAGAAAATAGATCAAGAGGATGTTGACGAGCAGCAGCGGCAGGGCCGTCGGGATCTGCGCCTTTACCACCGCATTCTGATCGTCGAGCTCGAGCAGGCGCACCGGCACGATGTTGAAATTGGCCGCCATCGGCGTCATCAGCGTGCCGCAGAAGCCGGCCAGCATGCCGATCGCGCCGACCACCGCGGCGTCTCCGCCATAGCCCTGGATGAGGATGGGGACGCCGATCGCGGTCGCCATCACCGGGAAGGCGGCGAAAGCGTTGCCGGTGAGGATGGTGAAGACGGCCATGCCGATCCCGAAGGCGAAGCAGGCGCCGATCACGCTACCTTCAGGAATGACGGTCAGCATCAGGCCGCCGATCGTGGCGCCCACGCCGGTATCGCGCAGCACCAGCCCCAGCGCGGCGAGCATCATCGGCAGCACCGCGGCCCAGCCCACAGCGTCGATCAGCCGCCGCCCCTCCTGCAGGGGCGCGAGCGCGGGCGGCCTCAGCCAGGCATAGCAATAGGCGAGCGCGAGCAGCACGCCGAGGCAGAGCAGGACGAAGGTTTCCCTGTTCGTCTCGAACAGCCCCGTGGCATGGATGGCGGGCACGTAGAGATAGAGCAAGGTCCCGGCGACGGCCGTCGCAAGCACGATCAGGATCGGCAGGAACAGCCGGTTGCCGAAGCGCTCGCCCAGCGCGGAGCGCTCCACCTCCCCGGTCTCGGCCTGACCGCGGCCGAGCAGGTTGAAGCCCCCCAGCCCCGCCAGCGCCAGCACCAGCCAGCCATTGGCATAATCGCCAAGCCGCTCGCCCGCGAGCAGGCTCAGCGCCACCAGCCCCCAGAAAGCGGCATTGGCCAGCCGCTTGCGATTGCCGCGGTCGCCGAGGCTGAGCACGGCATAGGCTGCGAACATCGCGCCCATCAGATAGAAAACGTGCTGCAGCGTGATCATGGCTTTTGCCCCGCCGCGAGCCGCGCCAGCGACCGATCGAGCATGATGAGGCGCGCGGAATGGATCAGGAAGGCCGCGATCGCGGTGGGAATCGCCCACAAAGCGAGGTCGAGCGGCCTGAGCGTGATCTGATAGGCTTCGAGCGTTTGCTGGATCAGCACGATCGAGCCGATCGCGATGAAGATGTCCTCGCCGAAGAACAGGCCGACATTGTCGGTGCCCGCGGCCATCGCCTTGATCCGCTGCCGGGCGGCATCGTCGAGCTTCGCCTGCCGCTCCGCCGCGGCGAGCGCCATCGGCGCCACCAGCGGCCGCACGGTCTGCGGATGTCCGGCGGTGGAATGCAGGCCGATCGCCGAGATGAGCTGGCGGTAGAAAAGGTAGAGGATGAGCAGGCGCCCGGCCGTCGCCGCCCGGAACCTCTCGATCACCGCGCGGGCCCGTTGCTGCAGGCCGTAGCGCTCGAGCAGGCCGATCACCGGCAGCACCACCCAGGGGATGATGATCGCGCGGCTGTCGTTGAACGCCTTGCCGAGCTTGGCGATCACCTCGTCGGGCCCGAGCCCGGCGAGCAGCCCGGTGCTCAGCGCCGCGGCCGGGACCACCAGCATCGGATTGAACCTGAACGCGAAGCCCAGGACCAGGACGAGGATGCCGATGAGGGGGAGATATTGCGCCATCAAAATCCTCCCCGGAACGGGGAGGGTGACCGCGGCGCGAAGCGTCGTGGTGGAGGGGTCGCGAGCGCAGCGAGCTTGGAGAGGCCGTCGACCCCTCCACCGCACTTCGTGCGGTCCCCCTCCCCGTTCCGGGGAGGATCTCTAAGCACCATATCCCCCTCCCCCCGGCGTCTCGATGACGAAGGCGTCGCCCGCCTTCATGTCCGCCGAAGCGGTGGCGCTCAAGACTTCTTCGCTCCCGTCGGCCCGCACCACCTTGTTCACCCCCGCCTTGGCGTCCCCGCCGCCTGCAATCCCCCTCGGCGCAACGCGGCGCCGGTTGGAGAGGATGCTCGCCTGCGTCGGCTCGAGGAAGCGGATGCGGCGCTGGACGCCGTCGCCGCCTTGGTGCGCCCCCGCCCCGCCCGAGCCGCGGCGGATCGCGAAACGCTCCAGCAGCACCGGGAAGCGCGTCTCCAGCACTTCCGGATCGGTGAGGCGGCTGTTGGTCATATGAGTCTGGACCGCGCTCGCTCCGTCGAAATCCGGGCCTGCCCCGGCGCCCCCCGCGATCGTCTCATAATATTGATAGGCCGCGTTTCCGAAGGTGAAATTGTTCATCGTCCCCTGGCTCGGCGCCAGCGCGCCCATCGCCGCCAGCAGGCAGTCGGTAACCACCTGGCTGGTTTCGACATTCCCGGCCACGACCGCGGCCGGATAATCGGGGTTGAGCATCGAGCCTTCGGGCACATTGAGAGTGATCGGCCGCATGCAGCCGTCGTTCAGCGGGATCGCATCGTCGACCAGGGTGCGAAAGACGTAGAGTGTCGCCGCCCTGCAGATCGAATATGGCGCGTTGAAATTGTCGCCCTGCTGGTCGCTGGTGCCGGCGAAATCGACGATCGCCGTGCGCGCCGCATGGTCCACCTTCACCGAAACCGAAACGCGCGCGCCATTGTCCATCTCGTAGGTGAAGGCGCCGTCCTTCAGCCGCCCGATCAGCCGCCGCACCGCCTCTTCGGCATAGGCCATGACATGGCCCATATAGGCGTCGATCGCGTCGCGTCCGTATTCGCCCGAGACCCGCCGAAGCTCGTTCGCGCCGCGCGCGCAGGCGGCGACCTGGGCCTTCAGATCGGCGATGTTGCGGTCCGGGTTGCGCGCCGGCCACGCGCCCGACGCAAGCAGCGAGCGCATCTCCGTTTCCAGGAACCGGCCCGAATCGACCAGCAGCTCATTGTCGATCAGCACGCCCTCGTCGTGAACCGAGCGGCTGTCGGGCGGCATCGATCCGGGCGCGATGCCGCCGATATCGGCATGGTGGCCGCGCGCGGCGACGTACCAGGCGGGGGCCGCGTCGTCGTCGCTCGCGAAGACCGGCATGATCACGGTGATGTCGGGCAAATGGGTGCCGCCGCGATAGGGGGCGTTCAGCACATAGACGTCGCCGGGCTTCATGCCCCTGCCGTCCGCCCCTTCGCCCCGCGCGGCGATGATCGTGCGGATCGAATCGCCCATCGAGCCGAGATGGACCGGGATGTGCGGCGCGTTGGCGACGAGGTCGCCCGCCCGGTCGAAGATCGCGCAGGAGAAGTCGAGCCGTTCCTTGATGTTGACCGACGAGGCGGTGTTCTGCAGCGCCACCCCCATCTCCTCGGCGATCGCCATGAACAGGTTCGCCATGACCTCGAGCATGACCGGATCGACCTCGGCGCCGGCCGTCGCCGCGGCGCGCGGCACGACGCGGGTGAGGATGAGATTGCCGAGCTTGTCCACCTCGGCCCGCCAGCCGGGCTCGACCACGGTGGTGGCGGAAGGGTCGATGATGAGGGCGGGACCGGGGATGGTGTCGCCCGCCGCGAGTTCGAGTCGCTCATATAGGTTCCCCTGCGAAAGCAGGGGTCCAGTTCGGCGCTGAAGCTGGGCTCCTGCTTTCGCAGGAGCACTGTTCCGTCCGATCGCCTCCACGATCGCCGTTTCTACCACCACCGCCGTCTCCGGGGCGGTGAAGCCGAAGCGCTGCTGATGCGCGGTCTCGAAATCCTCGCGCATATGATCGGAGACCGGCACTTCGAGGCTGGAATCGCTGCCGACGTAGCGCAACGCCGCGCGGCGAAGGATTTCGGGATCCGCGACCCCCTGCCCCGCCAGGCCCGCGCGGGCCTCGGCTTCGAGCCCCGCCAGGATCGCCTCCAGCTCTCCGCCCGCCACCGAGCGCTGCCGGAGCTCGACCATGTCCGCCAGCCCCATCCCATAGGCGCTGAGCACGCCGGCGAGCGGGTGGATCATTACCGTAGCCATGCCGAGCGCATCCGCCACCAGGCAGGCATGCTGCCCGCCCGCCCCGCCGAAGCATTGCAGCGTGTAGCGGGTCACGTCGTGGCCGCGCGCGATCGAGATCTGCTTGATCGCGTTCGCCATATTGTCGACCGCGATGCGGATGAAGCCCTGCGCCACCTCGCGGACGCTCTTGCCCGCTTGCCCGGCGATCTCCGCGCAACGGGCGAGGGAGGCTTCGGCATCGATGGGCTGGTCGCCGCCCGGCCCGAAGACGCGAGGGAAATGATCCGGGCGGATCTTGCCGAGCACGACGTTGCAGTCGGTCACCGTCAGCGGCCCGCCGCGCCGGTAGCAGGCGGGGCCGGGGACCGCGCCGGCGCTGTCCGGACCGACCCGGAATCGCTGGCCGTCATAGGCGCAGACCGAGCCCCCGCCCGCCGCCACCGTGTGGATCTCCAGCATCGGCGCGCGCACGCGCACCCCCGCCACCGTGCGCTCGCTGGTCCGCTCGTAGCTCCCGGCGAAATGCGAGACGTCGGTCGAGGTGCCGCCCATGTCGAAGCCGATGACGTGATCGAAGCCCGCCTCGGCCGCCGTCCTCGCCATGCCGACGATGCCGCCGGCCGGGCCGGAGAGGATCGCGTCCTTGCCCCGGAATCGGCCCGCGTCGGTCAGCCCGCCGTTCGACTGCATGAAGAACAGATGGTGGACTGATTGCCCCCCTCCGTTCGTCCCGAGCGAAGTTTGGGCAAGGCCCGAGACCACCTTGTCCACATAAAGCCTGAGCACCGGCGACAGATAGGCATCCACCACCGCGGTATCGCCGCGCCCGATCAGCTTGATCAGGGGTTCGACCTCATGGCTCGCCGAGACCTGGGTGAAGCCGATCTCGCGCGCCAGGTCCGCGAGCGCCGCCTCGTGCGCGGTCCAGCGCCAGCCGTGCATCAGCACGATGGCGAGCGCGCGATAGCCGGAATCATAAGCGTGCCGTAGCCCGGCCCGCGCCGCTTCACGATCGAGCGGGCGCAGCACGGCGCCGTCCGCCGTGACGCGCTCGTCGACCTCGACCACGGTGCCGTAAAGCGGCTCCGGCAGCACGATCCGCCGCGCGAAAATGTCGGGCCGGGCCTGGTAGCCGATCCTGAGCGCGTCCCCCAAACCGGCGGTGATCGCAAGCGCGACCCGCTCGCCCTTGCGCTCGAGCAAGGCGTTGGTCGCGACCGTCGTCCCCATCTTGACCGTGAGCGCCACCTCTGGCTCTTCTTGTGCTCCCGCGAAAGCAGGAGTCCAGTCTCCACGGCTCCGCTGGGCTCCTGCTTTCGCAGGAGCACGATAGGCTCCGTGTTCGGCGAGGATCGCTGTAATCCCCGCCACCGCGGCGTCGTCGTAGAAGCCGGGATTGTCGGAGAGCAATTTGCGCACCATCGTCGCGCCGTCCGGCGCACGGGCGACGATGTCGGTGAAGGTGCCGCCGCGGTCGATCGAGAAGGTCCAGGCCGCGCTCATCGCGACGCGGTAGCATCGGCGGCCGGGACGGAAAAGCGCGGCGAGCGGAACCGACCGGCGCAAAATGGCTTGGAGCGGCATGACAGCGGCATCGCCAGCGGAACCGGGCAGGAAGAAGCGCCGCAAGGGCCGCGCCCGCACCCCGCTCAAGCAATGGCGCAATGTCGCGATCGACACCTGGAACGACGCCTCGGCCGACAATCTGTCGCTGGTCGCGGCGGGCGTCGCTTTCTACACCTTCCTGGCGCTGGTGCCTTTGCTGACCGCTTTGGTGCTGAGCTACGGCCTGTTCGCCGATCCCGCCACGGTGGTCGATCATATGCGCGCCCTGACGGCGCTCCTGCCCGGCGATGCCGGGGAGATAATCGCCGATCAGCTGCGCGGCATGACTGAGGCGAGCGGCGCCAAGACCGGATTCGCCCTGCTGCTCGCGCTTGCGGTCGCAGTCTACGGCGCGAGCAAGGCGGCGGGGGCGATCATGACCGCGCTCAACATCGTCTACGAGGTAGAGGAATGCCGGGGCACGATCAGGCAGATTCTGGTGGCGTTGCTGATGACCGCGGGCGCGGTGTTCGTGCTCGTGCTTGCAGTCGCCACCATCTCCGCGCTGACATTCCTCGGCTCGCTGCTCCCCGGGCTGGGCGGCGCGACCGAGGTGCTGCTGCAGGTGCTGTTCGTGCTCGGTGCCGGTGTGGTGGTCATGCTGCTGCTCGCTCTGGTCTACCGCCACGTGCCGTGCCGGCCCGACGCGCCTTGGCGATGGATCACGCCGGGATCGGTAATGGCGACCCTGGTCTGGCTGGCGGCGACCGGCGCGTTCGGCGCCTATGTCGCAAATTTCGGCGACTATACCGCGACCTACGGCTCGCTGGGAGCGGTGATCGCCTTCCTGACCTGGCTCTATCTCACCGCCTATATCCTGCTGCTCGGCGCCGAGCTGAATTCGATCATGGACCTGGAGGTGGGGCGCAAGCGGCGGAGGAGAAAGGCCGCTTGACCTTGCCATCGGCGCAAGGCAGCGCTCGGGCGATGGACGACAAGGACCCGCATAAAAACGACTCGCCGGGCAAGCCGGCGCCCGATCCGGACTGGCTCGAGGATGACGGCGCCCCGCTCGACAAGCCGGAGCCCGATCCCGCCTGGCTGATGGACGAGGGCGCGGACGCCGCGGCCGAAGGCGAGCCCGCGGACGATGCCCCGCTCACCACGGCCGATTTCCACAATATCGCGCAGAAGCAGATCCTGAACGCGGTCTTCGCGGTCCTTTCCGAGTCCAAGATGGACTGGGGGGTGGTCGCTCCATTCTTCGAGGCGGCGCGCGAAGTCTGCATCGGCGACATCGAGGACAATGCCCAGATCCGCCTGCACAGCCTCACGCTGGAGGGCGAAGCCTGGGTCGGGGCGCCGGAGGCCTATATCGGCATTTCGGTCAGCGACCGGGAGGATGGCGAGGAATGGCTGTCCGACACGCGCTGGCTCTCGGAGATCGCGCTCGCCGAGGAGGACCCCGAGCAGGTCCGCGCCATCGTCCGCGCGCTCGAGCGGACGATCGCCAAGCTCAACGCCTGGCTCGCCGACAATCCGGGCGGAGCGCCACGCACCGAGTAAGGGGACAGTTACTTGTAACTGTCCCCATCACGCGGCGCCGCTAGATCCCCACCGCCTCGTCCGCCGAAATCTCGCCCATCTCCGTATCGACCATGCCGTCGCCGGCCATGGCGGTTTCGGCGCCGGCGCCGTCGACCGGCTCATAGGGACCGCCCATCGCGGTGGCTTCGCCGCCGGCGAGGCCGCCCGTCGGCTGGGTCCAGCCCGCGAGCGCCACCTGGACGCCGGGCTCATAGAGCTGGATGCAATTGTCGTCGCCCGGGCCCGGACGGCAGGCCGGATAATTCTGGGCGGCCGGGCGCGGCGCGATGTCGGCGGCCGCCAGCGCCTCGGGCGCCGGCGCGAGGTCGAGCGGCTCTTCGGGGCCGCCCATGCCGGTCAGGTTCGCCTGCTCGACGTCCGGATCGACGGCGAGATCGAGGTCGGGATTGCCGGCTGCCGAAGCGGCCTCGATGCTCGCGGCCTCGTGCGACCAGCCGCCCGCCACCGCGTGTAACGCATTGTGGGCGGCGGCGCTCTGCATGGCCGCGAAATAAGCGGGCTTGGCCACCGCCGGCGCCGCGGCGGAGGGAGTCGAGGGCGGCATGGCGAAGGCGGAGGTGCCGAGCAGGAGGGCGGCGGCCGCGAGAGGAAGCGATTTCATGGGTTTATCTCCGTGCCTGAGCCGGCCGCGCACGCGCGCGCCGCCGGGCGAGTGCCCCCTCGCCGCATCGTGAGTGACTGTGTGCCTGATGAACGGACCGCCGCCGCTTTCTATCCTTCGCGCGGCTCGGCCCGTCAGAAGTTGCCCTCTATCCGCCGCACATAGCCGCCCGGCCCGGCGGCGAAGCCGGCGGCGGTCAGCCGCGCCGTGGCGGCGGGATCGGTCGGCCGGACGATGAGCTCGGCGCGCCAGCGCCCGCTCGCCTCGACCCGGATATTGACCTGTTCCATCCCCGACTGGCCGGTCAGAGGGATCAGCAAGGCGCCCTCGGCGCAGCGGATCGTGCCGCGCAGGCCGGAGGGAAGCATGATCCCGCCGACGTCGCCGGAAAGGCCGGCGCGGACCTCCCCCTCCGCGCTCTCGCAGGCACCGTTGTCGAAATGGACGGTGACGTCGCCGAGATCGAGCGTCGTCACCGGCAGCGGAGCGAACAAGGCGCCGGTGCGCAATTGCCCGGTCAGATCGTCGAGCCCGAAGCTGTGGCGGCTGACCGTGATCGCGCCGTCGAAGCGGCCGCCGGCCGCGGCGTCGCGATGCAGCGATAGCCGCGCCCGCCCGAGGAAGAGCGGCAGCAGGTTGAGCCGCGCCTCGACGTCGCCCAGCGCCACCGCCCCGAATTGCGCTTCCCGCAATGTGCCGAACCACAAGCTGCCCTCGGCCTCGCGCGCGGCGAGACCCCGCCCGCCCAGGTCGAACCAGCCGATCGCGGTCCTGAGCGGCAGCAGCAGGACGAGCGCGACGGCCAGAGCGGCGAGGAAGAAGACCGTGCGGCGCAGCGGCAGGCGGAATCTCATCAGCGTCTCCGCGCCCGGAAGGCTGCTTCGGCGGCGAGCGTGCGGTCGCTGTTCACCCGGGCACCCAGCCGCTCGACGACCACGCCGCTCTGCTCGAGCCGCACGATCCAGGCGAACAAGGCCTGCGAGCGCGCCGCGTCGATCGAGACGCTCGCCCGCATCGGCCCCTGGCTCGCGATGCGGGCGCCGGTGAAGCCCGCCTCGCCAGCGGCGCGGCCGACCAGGCTGTCGACCGGCATGGCAAGCGGCGCCGAGCGCGGGCCGGCGCCCGAAGCGGCGCGCGCCCTCACCTCGCCGAGCGCGATGGTGGCGGCGGCGTGGCGCGTCTTGGCGGCGTCGAGCGCGTCCGACAGCGGCCTCGCCACCAGCAGCCAGCCGAGCACGATTACGGCGAGCGCGAGCATGACGAGCAAAAGCCGCCGCTCGCGCCGGCTGCGTTCGAGCCACCAGGAGGGGGCGCCGCCGCTCATGCCGGCCTCAGCAGCAATTCGGCGCTCGTGCGGGCGCCGCCGCCGGGCTGCGGCGCGCCGTCTTGGACGACGAGGCCGCCTGTCTCGATCTGCCGGCGCAACGCCGCCAGGGTCGCCGGGCTGTCGGCGGTGACGATCGCCGACAGGCTCCCGTCGGCGCGATAGTCGATCCGGGTCAGCTCGACATTGGGGACCAGCCGGATCGCCTCGAACAGGGTCGAGGCCAATGGCACGAAGCCCGGCCGCGATTCGCCGCGCGCGGGCGAGCGCGCCGCCAGCGCCGCCGCTTCGTCCTCGAGCCGGCTGGCGGAGGAGGAATAAGCGATGATCTGGGCGAGCTGGACGATCAGCGACAATGCGGCCAGCGCCAGCGCCAGCCAGGCGACCCGGCGCAGGCTCGACCCGTCGACCTTCCACTGCCGGCGGCGGGCGAAGGCGCCCTGGCGGAGGTTGACGACGGGCGGCGACAACGCCGCGGCGAGGCCGGCCTCGAACCCCGCCTCGTCGACGGTCGCGGTGGGCGCCTCGCCGACCAGGAGGTGCGCGAGCTCGGGCTCGACGCTGAACGCGGCGGCGGCGGCGCGGTAATCGGGGACGCTCCCCGCGTCGCGCCGGACCAGTCCCTCCTCGGGCGGGAGCAGCAGCAGCGAGGTGGGGACGATGATGTCGGGATCGCGCGCGGTCCACGCCGTCATCAGCGCTTCGGGCGCGAGCGCGACGGGCGTCAGGTCGCGCTCGGGCAGGCCGACCGCGACGTGCATGTCGGCGAGGCTGGCGGCGCTGGCGTCGGCGAGCATCAGCCGCGCCGCCGCCGCGGCCTGGGCCGGGGTGAGACCTTCGGCCAGATCCAGCCAGTGGATCGTCACCTGCGCGCCCGGCACGGCGAGCGCGGTGCGCGTGCCCGCCGGCAGCAGCACCTCGTCGCCTTCCTCGCCGCGCGCGGCGACGCGGCCGCCCTCGATCAGCAGCCAGCGTCCCGGCACCACCCCATCGCCGGCGAAGGCGAGGAGAATGGCCGAGCCGGGATCAGTTGGCGATGTCGGCATCTTTTCCAGTGCCGCCCTCGCGGCCGTCGGCGCCAAGGCTCATCACCGTATAGGGCTGCCCGCTCCGCCCGGGCGCCGCGTAGACGTAGGGCCGGTTCCAGGGATCGTTGGCGACGCGCCGCAAATAGGGGCGCAGCGCCGCCAGCCCTTCCTGCGTGGTCGGATAGCGGCGGTTGTCGACATAATATTGCTGCACCGCCCCGTCGATCGTCTGGATGTCGGTCCGCGCCTTCTGGGCCGAGGCGGTGTCGAGCGCCGGCACGACGTTGATGATGACGATGGTGGCGAGCAGGCCGAGAATGACGATGACGACCATCAGCTCGACGAGCGTGAAGCCGCGCTCTCGCTCGCGCCGCGAGCGGGGGCGCGCCCCTGCGAAGGCAGGGGCCCAGTGGAACCGCCTCGGTAGCTGGGCTCCCGCCTTCGCGGGAGCACGTCGAGAACGCCGCAACATCTTCAGAAACCTCCAGCCAATGTATCGAGTTGCAGGATCGGAAGCAGGATCGAAAGCACGATCAGCGCCACCACCACGCCCATCACGATGATGATCGCGGGCTCGAGCAGCGACAGGGCCGTCGTCGTGAAGGCGTCGAACTCGCGCTCCAGATAGTCCGCGGCGCGCTCCAGCATCACGTCCAGTTTGCCCGAGGCCTCCCCGGAAGCGGCGAGATAGACGAGCAGGGGCGGGAAGATCCCCGCCCGCCGCATCGCCCCCGAGAGGCTGCCGCCGGTGCGGACCTGCTCGGCGATGTCGGCCATGGCGGCGCGCAGCACGCGGTTGTGGACGGTGCCGATGGTGAGCTTCAGCCCCTCCAGCAAAGGCAGCCGGCTCGCCACCATGGTCGACAGCGTGCGCGCCATCCGTGCGGCGTGGAGGTCTCGGATCAGCCGGCCGACCAGGGGCAGGCGCAGCAGGAAACGGTCGAACTTCATTCGCACGCCCTCGTCCTTGAGCGCGCGCAGGCTGAGGAACACCGCCGCGGCGATGACCAGCAGGATCGCCCACCACCAGGCGGCGAGGAAATTGGAGAGGCCGATCACCATCCGGGTCAGCCAGGGCAGCGACTGGCCGACGTCCTGGAATTGCTCGACCACCTTGGGCACGACGAAGATCATCAAGGCGAAGACGACGAAGGCGGCGACGAAGGCGAGGATGATCGGATAAGCGAGCGTCGAGAGCACCTTGCTCCTGACCTGCGCCTGCCGCTCCATGAGGTTGGCGAGCCGCTCCAATATCGGCGGCAGCGTCCCCGAGGCCTCGCCGGCCGCGACCATCGCCCGGTAGAGCGGCGGGAAGCTCGCGCCCTCGCGCGCCATCGCATCGGACAGGCGCAGCCCCTCGACGACTCCCGCATGGACGTGGCTGAGGACGCGCCGCACCTCCTCGCGCTCGGTCTGGCGCGAGATGGTGCGCAATGCCTCTTCGAGCGGGCTGACCTGGATCAGCGTGGCGAGCTGGCGGGTGAACAGGGTGACCTGCTTCACGCCCATCTTCCTGCGCGTGAACAGGCCCCGCGAGAGCAAAGGCCGCCCGTCATCCTCGCCGGCTGGCTCGATCCGCACGACATAGAGCTTTCGGGTGACGAGCTGGTCGCGCGCGGCCTCGCTGGTTTCGGCGCGCACCGAGCCGCGGCGCTCGCGCCCGGCCGTGTCGAGCCCGACATAAGCGAAATCAGGCATCGGCCGCCTCGCGGCGCGAGACCCGCACCGCTTCCTCGGGACTGGTCACCCCGCCCTGGACCAGGGCCCGGGCGGCAATGGTCAGCGTGTCGCTGTTACGAAAGGCGTGCGCCTCGATCGCCACCTCGTCGGCGCCCGCATTGATCAGCCGGCGGATCTCGTCGTCCACCCTGGCCGCCTCGAACAGGCCGATCCGGCCCTTGTAGCCGCTGCCGCCGCAGGCCGGGCAGCCCCTGGGCTCGTGGACGATCGTGCCGGCGGGGATGCCGAGCAGGGAAGCGAGGCTGCCAGTCGCCTCGACCGGCTCGCGGCAGGCGGCGCAGAGCCGCCGCACCAGCCTTTGCGCGAGCACGGCGCGGACCGTCGAGGCGATCAGGAAGGGTTCCACCTTCATGTCCCTCAGGCGGGTGATCGCTCCGATCGCGTCGTTGGTGTGGACGGTGGAGAGGACGAGGTGGCCGGTCAAAGCCGCCTGCACGGCGATGTCGGCGGTCTCGCGGTCCCTGATCTCGCCGACCATGACCACGTCGGGGTCCTGCCGCAGGATCGCGCGCAGCCCCGCCGCGAAGGTCAGCCCGACCTGCGGGTTGATCTGGGTCTGGCCGACGCCGTCCACCGCATATTCGACCGGGTCCTCGACGGTGAGGATGTTGCGGCTGCCGTCGTTGAGCCGCTTCAAGCCCGCATAGAGCGTGGTGGTCTTGCCCGAGCCGGTGGGGCCGGTGACCAGGACGATGCCGTTGGGCTCGGCGAGCGCGCTTTCGAACAGGCGCTTCACCTGTTCGCTCATGCCGAGCATCTCGACGTCGATCCCGGCATTCTCCTTGTCGAGGATGCGCAGCACCACCCGCTCGCCGGCCCGGCTCGGCAATGTAGAGACGCGCACGTCGATCAATTTGCCGCCCAGGGTCAGCCCGATCCGCCCGTCCTGCGGCAGCCGCCGCTCGGCGATGTCGAGCCGCGCCATGACCTTGACCCGGCTGACCACGACCGGCGCCACGTGCGGCGGCATCCTCAGCGTCTCGCGAAGCACCCCGTCCATCCGCATCCGCACGACCAGGCCGGTCTCATAAGGCTCGATATGGATATCGGAGACGCCCTGGCGGGCGGCATCGGCGATGATGCCGTTGATCAGGCGGATGGCGGGCGCGTCGTCGGACGTGTCGAGCAGATCCTCGGCGCTGGGCAAAGCGGCGGCGAGATGGCCGAGATCGTCGTTGAATCCGAGCGAACCGGCCGCGTCCGCCGCCGCTTCGGTGCCCGAGGGATAGAGCTCCGAGAGCAGTCGGTCGAAGGCGGGCGCATCGACCTCGCGCACCGCGAAGGGCCGGGCGAGGAAGCGCCGCAGCTCGATCAGCGCCCTGGGATCGGCGCCCGCGCGCATCGCCACGTCGAGCCGGCCGTCGCTCTCCGCGGTGGGCAGCAGGCCGTGGCGGCGGGCGAAGCTGTAGGGGATGGACGGGGCCGCCTGCGGCGCGTCGAGGACCGAGGCATCCTCAGCCACCTGAATTTCGTCTCCCTTGGCGATCCTCATTGCGGCGCCCGGAACGCCGGGGCCTCCACCGGCGTCTCTTCGGCCTCCTCCGGCGGGGGCGACGGAAGCGCGGTCGGCACGATCACCTGGTCGCGCGGCCCGGGCCCCTCCGGCACGGTGGGCGGCACCGTGCCGAGATAGTCGCGGACGATCTCGTCGAGCGTCGGCTCGCGGTTCGGGCTGGCGATGATCTGGTGGCCGCGCACATAATTGTAGCGCCGCGCGCTCATCGCCCGGACGTCCTCGGCGGTGCGCAATATGGTCGGCCGGATGAAGACCATCAAATTGGTCCGCGCCCTGGCCCGACCGCGCGACCTGAACAGATTGCCGATCACCGGAATGTCGCCGAGCAGCGGCACGCGGTCGAGCGTGCGCCGGTCATTGTCGTCGAGCAGGCCGCCGATGCCGACGATCTCGCCGTCGTCGATGGTGATGGTATTCTCGATCTCGCGCTTGTTGAGGATGAGATCCTGAAAGGTCGAGGAAACCGGGCCGGCGATCGAGCTGACCTCGACCCGCAGGTCGAGCTTGATCGTGCCGCCGGCGTTGATCTGCGGCCTGACGTCGAGCGTGACGCCGACATTCTGGCGCTGGACGGTGCGGAAGGTGTTGTCGAAATTGGGCGACAGCGCCTCGCCGGTGGTGATCGGGATCTCCTGGCCGACCAGGAAATGCGCCTCCTGATTGTCGAGCGTCATGATCGAGGGCGTCGACAATATGTTCGACTGGTTGTCGGAGCGGACCGCGTTGATGATCGCTCCGAAGATCGCGTTGCCGCTCTGGAAGGCGCCGCCGAGCACGCCGCCGTTGATCCCGGCGAGTTGGCCCGCCGCGGCCTCGATCAAATCGGAGCCGGTGCCGGTGGTGGTGGTCGTGGTCGAGCCGGTGCCCGTGGTCACGGTGGTGGTGGAGCCGCCCAATTCGCGCGCGGCGACGGCGCCGGCGATGGTGCCGATATTGGGAACGATGCTCGAATAATTGGTGATCGCGAACGGGATGTTCGAGCCGCGCAGGCCGGACAGGAAGAGCTGGACGCCGAGCCTCTGCGCCGCGGTGTCGCCGATCTCGACGATGATCGCCTCGACCAGCACCTGCTGGCGGCGGACGTCGAGCTGGCGGATCACCTCGCCCAAAGTACGCTGCACGTCGGGCGAGGCCGAGATGACGATCGCGTTGGCGCCCTCGAAGCGGGTGACGACGGCGTTGCGCTGGCCGACCGTCTGGGTTGCGCCTGAAGCCTGGGCGCCGCCGCCGCTGGCCACGGGGGCCGGCGCGGAGGTGACGGACTGAGGCGCGCCGCCGCTTTGGCCCGCCGCGCCCGCGCCGGTGCTCCGCCGCGTGCGCTGCGGCGCGCTCGCCTGGGTCGGTGCCTGGCCGAGCAGCCGCTCCAGCACCGGCAGCAATTGGGCGGCGTCGGCATGCTGGAGGAAGACCACCCTGATCTCGCTTCCGCTGGCGGCGCGGCTGTCGAGATCCTCGGCGATGCGGATCAGATTGGCGACCGAGGCGGCATCGCCGCGAAACGCAATCGCGTTGGAGCTGTCGACGGGCACCACCGAGACGCCGTCGGGGGCGAGCTCGGCGAGCGCGGCGGCGATCTCGCGCGCGCCGGCGAACTGGAGGCCGACGACGCGGGTCGCGCTCTGGTCGACGTCGATCCGCGCCAGCACCTGCCGCACCCGCGCGATATTGTCGGCGAAGTCCGAGACGATGATCGTCCCCCTGTTGGCGGTGATCGCGCCGTCGCGGCTGACCAGCGGCCTCAGACTCTCGACCGCCGACGCCGCCTCGATATGGCGGACTCGGAAAATCTCGGTGACGAAGCCCGCCGGATTGCCGCGCCGGCCGCGGCTGATCGGCGCGCTCGCCGCCGCGCCGGCGATCGGCTGGATTCGGAAGGCGCCGCCGCGGACCGGCACCGCGACGAAGCCGTTCGCGCGCATCGTCGAGACGAACAATTCGAAATATTCGCTGGTCGAAAGCGGCCTCTGGGTGATCACCGAGACCCGGCCCTGGACGGCGGGATCGATGATGAAGGTGCGCCCGGTCACCCGCGCCGCATCCTGGATGAAGGCGCGGATGTCGGCGTCGCGCAGGTTCAGCACATGCTGCGCCTGGGCGGCCGAGAGAGGCGCGAACAGCAACGCCAAAGCAAGCAACAGACGTTTCACTGGTTGAGCCTTACCCTGAGCGCGACCGCGCGTCCGCCGCGATCGACCATGACGTTGACCTCGCCGCCCGTCACCATCGAGCGCGCCTGATCGAGCGAGGTGATGCGCTGGCCGTCCACTGAAACGATAACGTCGCCGGGCAGCAGACCCGCCGCTCGCAGCGCTTGACCGCCATCGGCGCCGGGCGAGACGATCACGCCGTTGATCCCGGATCCGGCGATTCGCGGCTGGAAGTTGATCGCCGCGCCGGCGCCTGGCCCCATTTGCGGAGCCACCACCTGCGGCGCGCCCGGCGGCACCGGCGTCGTCGAGCTGCCCCCCGCGACGGCGGCCGGCTCGGACTGGTCGAGGAAGATCTGCTCGGGCGTTCCCGAACGCGAGATGGTGACGTTGTCGAAGCCGACCGCGGTCAGGGTGACGCCCGGCATGATCTCCTCGCCGACCGCGAAGCTCATCTGGCGGCCGTCGGGCAAGGCGATGATCGCCGAGCCGCGCCCCGTCGCGCGATCCTCGCGCACGCCGTGCAGCCTCAGGTTCAGCGAGGTGACGACGACAGGCCCGCCGGCGCTCAGCCGGAAGAAGGGATCGAAGCCGCTCAGCACGCCGCTGCTCGCCGGCATCGCCAAAGCGGAGGACGCTTTCCAGTCGCCGACCGGCCCCAAAGGCGCCACGAGCAGCCAGATCAGCCGCGCGCCCTGCACGGCGAGCAGGACGAGAAGCAGCAGCTCGGCCGCCGAGAAAGCGGTGAGGCGCGGCAGCCGCTCGAGCAGCCGCCCCCCGCGGGTGGTCAAGGCGAGCCGCGATGCGATGTCCAAGCCTCCCCCCGAACGGTCCTTGCGCCCAGCTATGACCGGCCCGTGACTCAAATAAGACAGGGCCGGACGAATCCGACGGCTCATCGTCCTGAACTGGTGGGCGAAAACGCCTCCCCTTCCCCGAAGAGTCGTACAGACGGGACGTTCACAGCTTTTGCTGCGCCGCGCAAGCGATTCGAGGGGAAGGGACGGGACCGCGTGAGAATGGGGACAGTTACTCGTAACTGTCCCGGCCGCGCTGAGATACGGGAATGGGGACAGTTACGAGTAACTGTCCCCGGGGAAGGCGGGCGGCGCCTCTAGGGAACGACGCCGCCCTTAAGCTTCCTCGCTAGCAGCGGGAATATGGACGAGGCCTGAATGACTTACGCGACGCTTTGGGCGACGAGCAGCCAGGCGGGCCAGGCGGCGAGCGCGATCAGCGTGCCGAGCGGCAGCCGGCTGGTCGCGCTCACCGTCTCGCCCCTCAGCCGCATCGCCAGCACCGCGGCGAGGCCGAGCAGCCCGGCGGCGAGCAGGATCGCCGGCAGGTTCCAGGCGCCCACCCAGGCGCCCGCCGCGCCGAACATCTTGGGATCGCCGCCGCCCATCCCCTCGCGGCCGCGTATCCGCCGGTAGAGGAAGGCGATCAGCGCCAGGCTCGCCCAGCCGATCGCCGCTCCGATCGCGCGCTCGGCGAGCGGCGGCCCGAAGCCGGCCCATGCGGCGGCGAGGCCGAGCGCGAGCAGGGGCAAGGTGAGCAGGTCCGGCAGCCATTGATGTTCCAGGTCGAGCGCTGCGATCAGCAGCAGCCACCAGCCGAAGCCGGCGGTGGCCAAGGCCAGCGGCAGCGGGTGCGCCAGCGCGGCGACCAGGCCGATCAGCCCGGCGGCAAGCTCGATCGCGACCTGCCGCGAGTCGATCGCCGCGCCGCAATGCCGGCAGCGTCCGCGCCGGACCAGCCAGGATATCACCGGCACAAGCTCCAGCGGCCCAAGCGCCTTCCCGCAGCCGTCGCATCGCGACCGCCCGCCGATCACGCTTCGCCCGGCGGGCCAGCGGATCAGCATTGTGGCGAGGAAGCTGCCGACGAGGAGCCCGAGCACGGCGCCGAAGGTGGCGGCGAGCCAAAGCGGCGGCTGCAGGAAAACCCCCTCGGACACCGTCCGCGCTTAGGACGACACTCCTGCATGAGTCGAATTTTATTCGTCATTCCCGCGAAAGCGGGAATCCAGACGGCGGCGGGAAAAAGAAGAAGCTGGATCCCCGCTTTCGCGGGGATGACGACCCACGCGCGATTCGTCCCTCAGCGCCGCGCCGCGATCACCGTCGCCGGCCGTGCTTCGTGCGTCGCGAGCGCCTCGCGCGCGAGCTCGAGCGTGGAGACGGTGCGTCCGCCCATCGTCTCGACCTCGAAGGCCTGGTTCGACGCCAGAGTCCGCCGCCAGGCGGCGCGCGCCTGCTGGTGACGGCCGGTCTCCCAATAGACCTTTCCGAGATTGATCAAACGGGCGGGATCGTCGGCGGCGCCGCGGCTGGCGTCGGTCAGCAGGGCCTCGGCCCGCGCCCAGTCGCCACGCTCGATGGCGGCGACCGCGAGACTGCCCGGCGCATAGCCCGTCTCGGCCAAAGGCGCCGCACGATTGACCGCGCACCCGGCAAGCGAAAACGCGGCGAGCGCGAGCGTCACGGGCAATCTCATCGGCCATCTCCCTGGATTGGCCGAGTCATTACACTTTTGTGACGAATCCGACAAGCTTTTGTGACAAATCTCCCCGGGGGCAGCTGCTAGCAACCGTCCCCATTCTGCAGGATGCGCTGGGCCTGGAGCAGGTGCGGCCGGTCGATCATCCGTCCGTCCAGCGCCAGTGCGCCGGCCCCGGAATTGGCCTCGAACGCCGCCACCACCGCGCGCGCATTCGCTATCTCCCCCTCGCTCGGCGTGAAGGCGGCGTTGATCACGCCGACCTGGTCGGGGTGGATCGCCATCATCCCTGCAAAGCCGTCGCGGCGGGCGCGGGCGGCGTAAGCGGCCAGGCCCTCGAGGTCGCGAAAGGCGGGATAGACGGTCTCGATCGGCGGCACTCCGGCCGCCGCCGCCCCGAACAGGCAGAGCGAACGGGCGAGCTCGTACGGCGGGGTGAAGCGGCCGTCCTCCTCTCTGGAGGTGACCGCGCCGATCGCGGCGGGCAGATCCTCGGCCCCCCAGGTCAGGCCCGCCAGCCTCTTGCACCCCGCGTAGGTTCCGAGCTGGAACAGGGCAGCTGGCGTCTCGGTGGCGATGGGAAGGATCAATGAGGTAATGTTGCGGCGCTCGGCGAGGCTCCGGGCGAGCGCTTCGACCGAGGCCCCGCCTTCCGATTTGGGCAGCACGATCCCGTCTGGATGGCGGTCGAGAATCGCTTCCAGGTCCCGCTCGTGCTCCGGGCCGTCGAGCGGATTCACCCGCACGAAGGTCCGGGCCTGCGTGTGCGCATCGAGGAAGCGCGCGACCGCCCTGCGCGCGTCGCCCTTGGCGGCGGGCGCGACCGCATCCTCCAGGTCGAGGATCAGCGCGTCGGCGCCGGCGCCGAGCGCTTTCTCCATCCGGTCCGGCCGGTCGCCCGGCACGAAAAGCAGCGAGCGCAGCTTCATAGATCCTCCCCGGGACGGGGAGGGATGGGCAGGTCGCCATGTCCCCCGGACATGGCTTCGGATCGCGGGGCGATCCGAACCTGCCCATCGCGACGCGAAGCGGCGTGGTGGAGGGGGCGGCGGTGCAACCGCCGCTGGCGCGGCGGCCCCTCCACCGCACTTCGTGCGGTCCCCCTCCCCGTTCCGGGGAGGAATTCCCTCACGCCGCCTGCCGCTGCATCAGCGCGGTCCGCTCCGTCACGCAGACCAGATCGTCGCGCTGGTTGAACATGCGGTGCTCGAAGGTGACGATCCCCGCTTCGGGCCGCGAATTGCTGTCCTTGAGGGCGACCACTTCGGTCTCGGCGCGCAAGGTGTCGCCGATGAACACCGGCTTGGGCATCCTCACCTTGTCGTAGCCCAGATTGGCGACCAACGTGCCGAGCGTCGTGTCGCCGACCGAGAGCCCCACCAGGAGCGAGAAGGTGAAGCAGCCGTTGACGACGATCCGGCCGAACTCGGTGGCTTCCGCATAGGTCTCGTCGAGATGCAGCGGCTGCGGATTGTGGGTCAGCGCCGAGATCATGAGATTGTCGGTCTCGGTCACCGTCCGGTGCGGCTGGTGGCGGATCGTGTCGCCGAGCCTCCATTGCTCGTAATAGCGGCCGGGCACTTCAGGATACCTTCGTCATCCCCGCGAAAGCGGGGATCCAGGCTGCGCTCGAACCGGTCGCCCAGTCCGTCTGGATTCCCGCTTTCGCGGGAATGACGAGAATAGTCATCCTTCCCCCTTCTCGATCCGCGCCAGCAGGGCTCCCTCGCTGACCTGGGCGCCCTCGGATGCATTGAGCTCGGCCACTATGCCACCGAACGGGGCGGTCAGGCTATGCTCCATCTTCATCGCCTCGAGCGTGACCAGCTTCTGGCCCTTGGTCACCGTGTCGCCTTGCTTCACCTCGACCGCGATCAGCTTACCCGGCATTGGGGAGACGATGGCGCCGTCCGCGAGGCCGGCGGCGGTGGCACCTTCTCCGCGATACAGGCTGAATGCCACGATCTCGCCGCCCGATTTGACAAGCGCGGGGGGGCCGTACGCTCCGCAGAATGCCCGCCGGTCAAGGTTGAGCAGATCGAGCGGATAGACACGACCGAACTCGTCGACGACACGAACCTCCGCTTCGGTTCCGGCGTTCAGCCGAAAGCCTGTCAGCCCCCCCGTCCATGCGTCTCGGCCGAGGCGGAAATCCGCGACCAGCTCATCCGCCGCCGAAGCCGCCATCTGCGCCAGCGGCAGCTCTACCGAGGTCAGTTCGTCAAAGTGTCTCTCGATGAAGCCCGTATCGACGTCGCCCGCCTGGAACGCCGCATTGTCGAGGCATCTCCCGACGAAGCCGAGATTTGTACGAACCGGCCAGATCAACGACAGGTCGCAGGCCAATTTCAGCTCGTCGATGGCCGCTGCCCGATCCGCCCCGAAGGCGATGATCTTGCCGAGCATCGGATCATAATAAGGGCTGACGACGTCGTCCCAATCCACGCCCAGGTCGTAACGGACATTGAGGGCGCCCGGCTCCGGCCTGCTCAAATTGAATGTTTCGAGCTTGCCGATCGAAGGCAGGAACCCGTTCGACGGATCCTCGGCATAGAGCCGAGCCTCCATGGCCCAGCCGTTGATCGCCAACTCCTCCTGCCGCAGCGGCAGCGTCTCGCCCGACGCCACGAGCAACTGCCATTCCACCAAATCCTGCCCCGTAATCTCCTCGGTCACCGGATGCTCGACCTGCAGGCGGGTGTTCATCTCCATGAACCAGATGCGGTCGGCGCGAAGCCCTTCGGACGCATCGGCGATGAATTCGATCGTGCCCGCCCCGACATAGTCGACCGCCTTTGCCGCCTTGACCGCGGCGTCGCAGACCGCGGCCCGCGTCGCTTCGTCCATCCCCGGCGCAGGCGCCTCCTCGATCACCTTCTGGTGGCGGCGCTGGAGCGAGCAGTCCCGTTCGAACAGGTGCACGACGTTTCCATGGGTGTCGCCGAACACCTGCACCTCGATATGGCGGGGGCGCAGGATATATTTCTCGATCAGGACGCGGTCGTCGCCGAACGAGGAAGCTGCCTCGCGCTTGCAGCTGAGCAAGGCGTCGGCGAAGTCCCCGGAGGCGTCGACCCGGCGCATCCCCTTGCCGCCGCCGCCCGCCACCGCCTTGATCAGCACCGGATAGCCGATCTTGTCCGCCTCTTGCCTAAGCCGCGCCGGATCCTGTCCTCGCCAAGATAGCCGGGCGTGGTCGGCACCCCCGCTTCGTCCATCAGCTTCTTCGCCGCGTCCTTGAGGCCCATCGCCCGAATGCTTTCGGGCTTCGGCCCGACCCAGATCAGCCCCGCATCGATCACGGCTTGCGCGAAATCCGCATTCTCGCTCAGGAAACCGTAGCCCGGATGGATCGCCTCCGCGCCCGTCTCTTTGGCGGCGGCGATGATCTTCTCCCCGACCAGATAGCTCTCCCGCGCCGGGCTCGGCCCGATATGCACCGCCTCGTCCGCCTCGCGCACATGCAGCGCCTTTGCGTCCGCATCCGAATAGACCGCGACCGTCCGCACCCCCAGCCGCCGCGCGGTGCGGATGATCCGGCAGGCGATTTCCCCGCGATTGGCGATGAGGAGGGATTTGATCATCGGGGCACGCGCACTGCATCATGCTGAACTTGTTTCAGCATCCATGCCTCCACCGCCGGCGCGGACGGCGAGATTGACCCTGAAACAAGTTCGGGAAGACGATGGGAGCCGCTCACCGCCGCCGGCACCCTTGCGTCTCGACCGTGAAGGTGATGTTGAGCACCCGCCAGCGGCCCTCGACCTTTGCCATGTCGAACAGGTCGATGCCGCAATGCGAGAAGCGGCCGTCGCGGTAGAAGCTGTATTCGGTCCAGATCGAGGCCATGTTGCCGCGGATGCGCACGCGCGGGTTGTGCATCCGCTCCTCGAGCCGTTCGCTGCCTTCGCGGAGGCCGTTCGCCCAGTCCTGCCACCTGTCGGCGAAGAAGCGCGTCGTGCCGTCGCGAGTCACATGCCCGCTGATCGTCCCTTCCTGGACCACCACCGCCATCACCGCCGCCGGATCGCGCGCGGCCAGCGCGTCGAACAGCCGCTGCGCGGCGGCAAGCACGGCGGCCCGATCCCGCTCATGCGCATCCTGCGCCACGGCCGGCGCGGCCGCGACGAGCAGCAACAAGGTGAGAAACATCTGTCGCATGATCGGCTCCCTCATTGCGGCGTGCAATCCTGCGGCCGGGTCGACCAGCTGTAATTGAAGATCTTCCACCGCCCCTCGACCCGCACCAGCTGATAGCTCGAATAACCCGCGGCCCGCACGCGCCCGCCGCTGCTATATTCGTAGCGGTTCCAGACCGTGGCGAGATTGCGCTCGATCCTGACTTCCGGGTCGAACACGCGTTCCCGCTGGTCGGCGGGCATGCTGCCCACCGTTTCCACATAAGTGGCAAGCGGCTGGGCGAAGAGCTGGTTATACTGGCCCGTCGGCCCGCAGCCGACCCCGGCGGCGACCCCGCCGGGATGAATGGTAGCCCGCAACGCCGCCGGATCGCGCCGCGCCGCGCCGTCGAGGAAGGCATTGACCGGCTGCAGCACGGCGGCCTTCTCCTCCGCGCTCGGTCCCGCCGCTGCCGCTGCGGGCTCGGGCTCGCTCGCGCCGCCGCAGCCGGCGAGGGCCACGGCCGACAGCGCGATCATCGCCCGTCTCACGCTTGGCCGGCGCTTGCGGTTCGCCATCGTCACGTCCTTTTATCCCGCCCGGCGCGCGCCGCGATCACTTCGATCTCCAGCAGCCAGGCCGGATCGTAGATGCCCGCGATGATGATTGTGAGCGCCGGGGTCAAGCCCGCCAGCACCTCCTGACGGATCTCGCTGTTCTCGGCGGCATAGGCGCGGTCGGAGAGAAAGGTCGTGACCTTGACGATGTCGCCAAGCCCCATGCCGACCGCCCGAAGTTGTGCCTCTACGTTGCGCCAGACCAGGCGGCATTGATCGGGGAACGCCTCTGGGACATTGCCGTTTGCATCGACCGGAATCTGCCCGGAGACGAACAGCAATTCACCCGCGCCCTCGACCCGCACCGCCTGCGCATAGCCGCCGGAGGCCGAGGGGGCGTCGGACGACTCGATCGCGTCAGTCCTCATCAGCGCTCAAGGGAAAATCGAAACTGGTCTGTACCCAGTTCCGTCTCGGCATCAGTCATCACATCAATCAGCTTGTCGAAGCGCGCGCCAATTGCGGTGCGCGACCTGTCTGCGTTGACCCATCTGATCGAGACGGGTGCCGGTAGGATTGCCGCCAACACCTCCTCCAGCGCATCGAGATTCCGGCCGTAGCCTTTAAATCCGACAGAGCGGGCCGCCTTGTCGATCACATCGTGAAAAGCGGCCTCGGAGCCGATCTCCTTACCATCCAGAATCAATTCCATCGTCACATCCGGAAAATCCCAAACTTCGCCCGCTCCGGAATCGGCGCGTTCAAAGTTGCCGCGATTGCCAGCCCCAGCACATCCCGCGTCTGCGCCGGGTCGATGATCCCGTCGTCCCACAGGCGCGCGGTGGCGTGGTAGGGATTGCCTTCGTCCTCGTAGCGCTGGCGGATCGGGGCCTTGAAGGCTTCGGCTTCCTCCGGCGTCCACGTCTCGGCATCCTTGTGCACGGTCGCCAGCACGCTCGCCGCCTGCTCGCCGCCCATCACGCTGATCCGCGCATTGGGCCAGGTGAACAGGAACCTTGGCGAATAGGCCCGCCCGCACATTCCGTAATTGCCGGCACCGAAGCTGCCGCCGATCAGGACAGTGATCTTGGGCACCTGCGCGGTCGCCACCGCGGTGACCAATTTGGCACCGTTCTTGGCGATCCCCTCCGCCTCATATTTGCCGCCGACCATGAAGCCGGAGATATTCTGCAGGAACAGCAAGGGCGTGCGCCGCTGGCAGGCGAGCTCGATGAAATGCGCGCCCTTGAGCGCGCTTTCGCTGAACAGGATGCCGTTATTGGCGAGGATCGCCACGGGCATCCCCCAGATCCGCGCGAAACCGCAGACCAGGGTGCTGCCGTACAGCGCCTTGAACTCGTGAAACTCGCTCCCGTCGACGATCCGCGCGATCACCTCGTGCACGTCATAGGGCGTGCGCACGTCGTCCGGGATCGCTCCGTAAAGCCCCTCCGCGTCGAGCTTCGGCGCCACAGGCTCGGCAAGGTCGATGTCGACCGCCTTCACGCTGTTCAGCCGCGCGACGATGTCACGCACGATGCTCAGCGCATGCTCGTCATTCTCGGCGAGATGGTCGACGACGCCGGACCTGCGCGCGTGGAGATCGCCGCCCCCCAGCTCCTCCGCCGAGATCACCTCCCCCGTCGCCGCCTTCACCAGCGGCGGCCCGGCTAGGAAGATCGTGCCCTGGTTCCTGACGATCACGCTCTCGTCGCTCATCGCCGGCACATAAGCCCCGCCCGCGGTGCAGCTCCCCATCACGCAGGCGATCTGGGCCAGCCCCTCCGCCGACATCTGCGCCTGATTGTAGAAGATGCGGCCGAAATGGTCGCGGTCGGGGAAGACCTCGGCCTGGTGCGGCAGGTTCGCCCCGCCGCTGTCGACCAGATAAACGCTCGGCAGCCGGTTCTGCAGCGCGATCTCCTGCGCGCGCAGATGCTTCTTCACGGTCATCGGATAATAAGTGCCGCCCTTCACCGTGGCGTCGTTGCACAGGATCATCGTCTCGCGGCCCGAGACGCGGCCGATGCCGGCGATCATGCCGGCGCCCGGCACCTCGCCTTTGTACATGTCGCAGGCGGCGAGCTGGCCGATCTCGAGGAAGGGCGAGCCGGGATCGAGCAGCCGGGAGACGCGGTCGCGGGGCAAAAGCTTGCCCCGCGAGACGTGCCGATCGCGCGACTTCTCGTTGCCGCCCAGCGCCGCCTCCGCGACCCGCGCCCGCAGCTCGGCGGCGAGCGCTCGATTGTGGGCCTCATATTTGCGGAAATCCTCCGACCCTTCGTCGATCCGTGACGTGAGCTGCACCATCAGACCCCAACTCCGTCCGGGCTGAGCCTGTCGAAGCCCTGCCCTTCTTTCCGATCCGAGAAAGAAAAGAAAAGCCCTTCGACAATGAACAGGTGCGGATGTCCCCCGGACATCCGCAGCCATGCCCGGGGGGCATGGCGACCTGCTTCATCAGGGCGAACGGAAGCGTGGGAGGAGAGACCGAGCCTCATGACGCGTGTGCCGGCTTCTTCTTGCGGATCAGGTAGCGGTAGACCCCGAACAGGTTGATGAAGAAGAGGACGACGTTGAGGCTCGCGATCGCCTCCTCCGGACGCGGATCGAGGAAGCCGTAGAGAATGAAGGCGATCGACGAGCTGACGAACAGCACGAAGGCCCAGCCCGTCGGCCGCCGCCCCAGATCGAGCGCGACCGTCAGCGCGGCGATCGCGGCGGCGATCGCGCCATACCATTGCAGCACGAAAAGCATGTCGGCGCTCATCCGCTTCCCCTCATTGTCTCAACGACCGGTTAGCCGCGTCGCCTGTCGATGGGAAGTGGGCCTTGGTCGAACGGGCTAGGCGCGGCGGGCGGGGGCCTTTAGGGCTGTGCCACCCCGCCATAGCTCCGGACACAGCCATGCCCCGTTTCATGCTCGCCGCCGCCGCCTTCCTGGCCGCAGCTGCCGCGTTCGCCCAGCCCGCCGCGCAACCGGGCGTCGGCGTCGACCTCGCGGGCATCGACAGGAGCGCCGCGCCGGGCGACGGCTTCGATCAATATGCCAATGGCGGCTGGCGCGGCCGCACCGAAATTCCCGCCGACCGCTCCGGAATCGGCTCCTTCTCGGCCGCCGCCCTGCTCGTCGAGCAGCGCAATGTCGAGATCATCACCGGCGCCGGCCGGGGCGATCCCGCCCCGGGCAGCAATGCGCGCAGGGTCGCGGATTATTACGGCGCCTATCTCGACCGCACCGGGATCGATGCCCGCGGCGCCGCGCCCCTGCAGCCGGCGCTCGCCCGCATCCGCGCCATTTCCAGCCGGCGCGCGCTCTCCGCCGCGCTCGGCGCCAGCATGCGCGCCGACGTCGACCCCTTGAACGCGACCAGCTTCGGCACGGAGAACCTGTTCGGCGTGTTCGTCGCGCAGGGGCTGCAGGAGCCCAATCGCAACATGGCCTATCTGCTGCAGGGCGGGCTCGGCCTTCCCGACCGGGATTATTACCTCTCCGACACGCCGGCCATGACCCGGGTCCGCGAGGGCTACCGCGCCTATATCGCCGCGATGCTGACGCAGATGGGCGTCCCCGACGCCGCGGCGCGCGCCCAGCGCATCTTCGAGCTCGAGGTCAAGATCGCCCGCGCCCATGTCGACGCGGTCGCCGCGCAGGACCCGCATCGGGTGCAGACCTGGCGGCGCGCCGAATTCGCAACGAGGGCGCCCGGCATCGACTGGACCGCCTTCTTCGCCGCGGCGCAGCTGAGCGGGCAGGACCGGATCGTCGCCTGGCATTCCGAGCCGGTCCGCGGCCTCTCGGCTCTGGTGGCGAGCGAGCCGCTCGAGACCTGGAAGGACTGGATGGCCTTCCACACGGCGAGCCGCTTCGCCGCCGTACTGCCCGCGGCCTATGACGATCTGCGCTTCTCCTTCTACGGCCGCATCCTTTCCGGCGCGCAAGCGCAGCGCCCGCGCGAGCGCCGCGCCATCCAGGCGACCAGCGGCGCGCTCTCCGACGCGGTCGGCCGGATCTATGTCGAGCGCCATTTCCCGCCCGCCGCCAAGGCCCAGGTCGAGACGATGGTGCGCAACATCGTGGCCGCCTTCGACCGCCGGCTGGTGGCCGCCACCTGGATGGCCCCGGCGACGCTCGCCGAGGCGCGGCGCAAGGTCGAGACCGTCACCGTCGGCATCGGCTATCCCGAGCGCTGGCGCGATTATTCCTCGCTCGCGATCCGCCGGAACGACGCCTTCGGCAATGCCTGGCGCGCGCAGGAATTCGAATATCGCCACCAGCTCGCCAAACTGGGCCGGCCGGTCGACCGCGCCGAATGGTGGCTCGGCGCGCACACGGTGAACGCCGTCTTCCTGCCGCTGCAGAATGCGATGAACTTCCCCGCCGGCATCCTCGAGCCGCCTTTCTACGACCGCAACGCCGATCCCGCCTACAATTACGGCGCGATCGGCTCGGTGATCGGCCATGAGATCAGCCACAGCTTCGACAATCTCGGCGCCGAGTTCGACGCCGAAGGGCGCTTGCGCAACTGGTGGACGAGCGCGGACAGCGCCCATTTCCGCGAGACCAGCGCGGCCCTGGTCCGCCAGTACAACGCCTATGAGCCCTTCCCCGGCCTGCACCTCAACGGCGAGCTCACTCTGGGCGAGAATATCGCCGACCTCGCCGGCCTCGCCGCCGCCTATGACGCCTGGCGGCATTCGCTGGGCGGCCGCGAGGCGCCGGTGATCGGCGGGCTGACCGGCGACCAGCGCTTCTTCCTGGGCTATGCCCAGAGCCGCCGCGAGCACACTCGCGAGGCGACGCTGCGCAATCTGATCGCCGCCGACGGCCACGCCCCCGGCCGCTACCGCGCCGAGACCGTCCGCAACCTCGACGCCTGGTACACGGCCTTCAACGTCCGCCCCGGCCAGCGCCTCTATCTGGAGCCCGAGGCCCGCGTCAGGATCTGGTAGGCCGCGAGCGGACGGATCACGCCCCGCCTGGAAACCGCTACAGCATTCGTTCCCTTATAAGGGACTTCCCTTATAAGGGAATTACGGCCCACTATTCGCCCGAGAGGTGGTGCTGGTCCATCCACACATCCTCCCCCGTCCGCGTTGTTCCCGCGGAGGCACGCGAAGCAGCGGTTGGATCCCCGGTTTCGCGGGGATGCCGGTTAGGCCCCGATCCGGTTGCTGACCTCGACGAGATTGCCGTCGGGATCGTGGAAATAGACCGAGAGGATCGGGCCGGTCGCGCCGGCGCGCTCTCCCGGGCCATCGACGATGGCGACGCCGGCCTTCGCAAGCTGCGTGACCACGTCGCCGACGGGCATATCGGTCAGCAGGCAGAAATTGCCGCTTCCCGGAATCGTGTCCTTGGCGATCGAGGGCGCGGACGCCGCGTGCAGGCTGATCTTCTGCGTTCCGAAATGGAGCGAATATTTGCCAGGCCGCTCCTCGCGCGTTTCCATGCCGAGCAGGTCTTCGTAGAATCGCCGCGTCGCCGCGACATCGCGCACGGCGAGGACGATATGGTCGATCGCCTCGACGGGGATCATCGTGGGGTCATGCCCCGATCAGCTCGCGCCCGATCAGCATCCGCCTGATCTCGTTGGTCCCCGCGCCGATATCGAGCAGTTTGGCGTCGCGGAAATAGCGCTCGACCGGCCAGTCCTTGGTGTAGCCCGCGCCGCCCAGCGCCTGGATCGCCTCACCAGCCACCTTCACCGCATTCTCGCTCGCCAGCAGGATCGCGCCGGCCGCGTCGAAGCGCGTCGTCTTGCCAGCGTCGCAGGCCCGCGCCACCTGGTAGACATAGGCGCGCGCGCTGTTCAGCGCGACATACATGTCGGCGACCTTGGCCTGCATCAGCTGGAAGCTCCCGATCGGCTTGCCGAACTGCTTCCTCTCGCGGACATAGGGCAGCACCACGTCGAGGCAGGCCTGCATGATCCCGAGCTGGATCCCGGCGAGCACGGTCCGTTCGTAATCGAGCCCCGACATCAAAACGCCGACGCCGCCGTTCACCGGCCCCATCACATTCTCGTCCGGAACCTCGCAATCGTCGAAGATCAGCTCCGCGGTGGGCGAGCCGCGCATCCCCATCTTGTCGAGCTTCTGGCCGATCGAGAAACCCTTCATCCCCTTCTCGATCAGGAAGGTGGTGATGCCGCGCGAGCCATCGCCCGTCCTGGCGTAGACGACGAGCGTGTCGGCATGGGCCGCGTTGGTGATCCAGAATTTGGTGCCGTTGAGCACATAGCCGCCCTGCACCGCCTCGGCCTTGAGCTTCATCGAGACCACGTCCGATCCCGCCCCGGCCTCCGACATGGCGAGCGAGCCGACATGCTCGCCCGAGATCAGCTTCGGCAGATATTTCGCCTTCTGCTCCGCGCTCGCCCAGCGCCTGATCTGGTTGACGCAGAGGTTCGAATGGGCGCCGTAGGAAAGCCCGATCGAGGCCGACGCGCGCGCCACTTCCTCCTGCGCGACAACATGCTCCAGATAGCCCAGGCCGAGCCCGCCATCCTCCTCCGCGACCGTGATCCCGTGCAGCCCGAGCGCCCCCATTTCGGGCCAAAGCTCGACAGGGAACCAGTCCTCGGCGTCGATCTTCGCGGCGAGCGGCGCGATCCTGTCGGCGGAAAAGCGCCGCGTCGTGTCGCGGATCGCATCGGCCATCTCGCCCAGTTCGAAATCGAGGCCAAGCTCGGACATATGCATGTCTCCTGTTCGGGGGAGCCCGTAGCAGAGCCCCAAGGATTTGAACAAGGCGGGCGGGCTGACTATGTCCCGACCACAAACATCACCGTTCGTCCCGAGCGAAGTCGAGGGGCGCCCGTGATGAGTCCGAGCAACGCCCCTCGACTACGCTCGGGACGAACGAACTCTGGAGTGCCCAATGACCCCCACCGCCCACGATCCCATCGTAATCCTCTCCTACGCCCGCACCCCGATGGGCAGCTTCCAGGGCGCGCTCGCCGGCGCCACCGCCACCGAGCTCGGCGCCGCCGCGGTCAAGGCCGCGGTCGAGCGCGCCGGGGTCGCCGCCGCCCACATCGACAAAATCTACATGGGCTGCGTCCTCCCCGCGGGCCTGGGCCAGGCCCCCGCGCGCCAGGCGGCGATCAAGGCGGGGCTCGGCACCCACATCGAGGCGACCACGGTCAACAAGATGTGCGGCTCGGGCATGCAGGCCGCGATCATGGCCGCGGACACGCTCGAGGCGGGCTCGGCCGACATCGTCATCGCCGGCGGCATGGAGAGCATGACCAACGCCCCCTATCTCCTCCCAAAGCACCGCTCCGGCGCCCGCATCGGCCACGATACCGCCTATGATCATATGTTCCTCGATGGCCTGGAGGACGCCTACGAGACCGGCCGGCTGATGGGCAGCTTCGCCGAGGAGAGCGCCACCGAATATCAGTTCACACGGCAAGCGCAGGACGATTACGCCATCGCCTCTTTGAGCCGCGCGCAGCAGGCGCAGGCGAGCGGTGCCTTCGCCCGCGAGATCGTCCCCGTCGAGATCGCGGGCCGCAAGGGCCCGACGACCGTCGACAAGGACGAGCAGCCCTCGAAAGGCGACGCCGCCAAAATCCCCACACTCAAGCCCGCCTTCGCCAGGGAGGGCACAATCACCGCCGCCAACGCCTCCTCGATCTCGGACGGCGCCGCGGCCCTCGTCCTCACCCGCCAGAGCGTCGCCGACCGCCTCGGCCTGAAGCCAATCGCCCGCATCACGGGCCACGCCGCCTTCGCCCACGCCCCCGCGAAATTCACCACTGCCCCGGTCGGTGCAATGCAAAAGGCGCTCGACAAGGCCGGCTGGACCGCCGCCGACGTCGACCTCTACGAAGTCAACGAAGCCTTCGCCTGCGTCGCCATGATCGCCATGCGCGACCTTTCCATCCCCCACGACAAGATCAACGTCCACGGCGGCGCGACGGCGCTCGGCCACCCGATCGGCGCGAGCGGGGCGCGCGTGCTGGCGACGCTGCTCAGCGCGCTGAAAACTCATGGCGGCAAGAAGGGCGTCGCGAGCCTCTGCATCGGCGGCGGCGAGGCCACCGCGATGGCGGTGGAGCTGGTGGATTAAGGGCGGTCCAAATCGATTCGATCAACCGAAGTTCGAACGCCAAATCTGAACCGCCGACTGCGCTAGGATACGCTGGCGTTCGCTGAGCAACTCGCGAGTCCATCTCTCAGGGGCGATCTGCGGAATTGCTTGTGTCAACTCATAGGCACTGTTGGGATATTCAACTACCTTCTCGGCATAAGGTGCATTGGCGAGATTCCGATTCAGTGCCGCCTCCAAAAGCGTCAAGTTACCAAGCCTCTCCACGTTCTGTTCCCAGGTCTCGCCAGGGAAGTCAGCATCCCAGTCCTGAGAAGGATTTTGTGGCAAAATATGCTCAATAGTGCCGGGATCGGTGTCAGGATCGCAAAGCCTCCCGGAAAGGTGTGTCTGGAGCTTTGCAAGGATGTACTTTGCGATCTTGCGACTATGGGCAGCTCCCTCAAGATCAAGCGCGCCGAAGGCGGCCGCAAATCGCTCATCATTAACGTAGATCGACCGGAGTTTCTCGGCAACGTGCCCCGCCCGCGTGGCAGTTTCATCAAGCACGGATTTTGCTGCATCATGATATACAGGCTCGAGAGCGTTTGTGTTCAGGCCACCCACAACGGTGTAGCGGAATGAAATAACTGTCAGATGCCTAAGTACACGCACGAAATCATCGCGATCCAGCTTTTCCCAAGCAGCAAAGAGAAGAGGCGTCATCTGCCGCACACGAAAAATGTTTAGGTCACGGACATATTGGCGGGCATCTGGCAATTCAGCCCAGTAGCCGTGATTTGGATCCTTCAGAGCTGAAAATAATTCGCCACGGGGGTCTAATTTATCCAGCAGCCCAAATACCTGTGGAGGCGTTTTCACCTGATCTCTAATGATCTTGAAGAGCCGTTGGGTACGGACCTTCGGAAACTGGGTCAGTAGATGGTAGCGTAGGAACTCAGGGAAGTTGGGCGCGCTAACGCGATCTATTAGGGCCTGCCAACGTCTATGCAATGCAGCGCGATCGGCCTCCAACGGTATTCTGGAAAATAAGTAGTTTTTGAGAAGATCGGTTGAGGACAGTTCAAGCCCGCGAGCATTCAGTGTTTCGAATACCGTATATGCATTGAGCTCGTCGTCAACAGTTATACGAATAAACATCAACTGTCGGCCAACCGTTTCAGATAACAAGCGAGCCAAAGACTCCCCGTTCTCACTCCAGCCCGCGGCACTCCTGATTCTATTCTTAAAGTAGTTAAAGCAGTCCCAAAGCAATTTGTTAGATTTGACCAAACCACGAGGGTTCATTGGCGCTCTGAGTTGCACGAGGTAATCTTGATAGAAGGAATTATTGGTCGCGTTGAGATTGAGCTTGCTTGCTTCAACCAGGGAGGCGGGGTCTTTTTCGCCGATGAAGCGGTTCCGAAGGGCGCGAGCTCGCTCGCGGTTGTCGTCAGGTTGAACGCCACGCGCCGCGAGCTGTTCGAGTTGCTCGATCACGGCAAGGGCAAACAGGCTCAGTGTGGCGAGGCGCTGCTGGCCATCGATGATTTCAAGGTCCCTGTCGGTCTTAGCCTCGACGACCAGAGCTCCCATATAGTGGGAATCACCAGGCTGGTCCTTTAGCTCGACAAGGTCGCTCCAGAGGTCTTCCCACTGCTCCTCGCCCCATGAATAGTCCCGCTGGTAGGGCGGCACTCGGAAAAGCCTCCCATTTCCAACAAGCTCGATTAGGTTTGAGGTGCTTGTGTTTAGAAGGTTGGATTTCGCCATGCGTCAATCTTACACTCCCTTCTCCGCCTTGTCTCCGGTTGGCTTGTTTCGCTGCCTTGCGAACCGAGCCCTCGCGGCTCGGCCCTGCGGCCGATTGAGAACGAGAAATTGTGTGACGATCGCTTCGAGCTGTCCGACCACCTCGTCGGTCCAGACGATCTTCAAGTCAGTCGCCGACGCGCGGCCTCGGCAGCCGTTTCGCGCTGCCCCATGAGGAGAGCCAACGCCGCACCGCCTCGTGCGAGATCACCCGGCCGGCGCGCACATCGGCCTCCGCGCGCGCCTCGGACTTCGCCTCGGCTTCGGGTGAATCGAACAGGCTCTTTTCCGACTTCATGTGGCGCAACATAGCATTGCGGGCCGATGGCGCAAAGCCGATGTCGCTCCCCACCCCATCATCACGATGTCCCAGCGATATTTCGCCGGATCGCCTGGCGATCCAGAGACGCTGGGATTGCTTCGCTGCGCTCGCAATGACGATCGAGGTGGCCCCAGGCCAGAATAGGATTTCCAAAATAGGATTTCGTCTGTCACGCTTGCCGCGACTCGGGTCCGCGCGGCCCGGGTCGCGGCTCTTTCTGCGTGTTCATCCCCATCCGAAGCGGCGCTGACGCCCGCCGCCGCTTCCGCCTGCATTGGGCGCCTCGCGGGAGAAGACCCCCCGCGATTCCATGTGACATTCGTGCCAGTCGTGACTCTTCGCCGCCGCGCCTCGCGTGCCCACTCACCCCATCATCACGATGTCCCAGCGATACTTGCTCGCGTCGGCCGCGTCCCGCGTCGCCACCGAGGTCCGCGCGGCTTCGCCGAGGTCGCGGTAGAGCCGGTCCAGCGCGTTGCGCTCGGCTTCTTCGGCGAAATACATCTGGGCGACGTTGCGGTGGCTGCGGCCCTGCATCATGAAATGGATGTGCGGCGTGCGCTGGCCGATCGGCGAATCGTAGCCGCCAGGCTTGATCGTCACGATCCGCCAGTCGCCGGTCGCGTCGGTGGTCAGCGTCGCATAGCCCTGGAAATTCGGGTCGAGCGGCGCCGTGGCGATGTCGGCCTCGTGCATGTAGCGCCCCGCCGCATTGGCCTGCCACAGCTCCACCACCGCGCCCGCGATCGGGCGCCCGCGCATGTCGAGCACCCGCCCGCTAATCTCGATCACGTCTCCCAGCGCCCGCCCGGGCCGCCCGGCGAGCCGGGTCAGGTCGATATCGTTCTCAGCGAGCCGGTTGACCGGATAGAACGGCCCCAAGGGCGATTCCGCCGTCGGCTCGCGCGCCTGCAGCGCCAGCGCCGGCCCGCCCAGCAACAGCCCCGCCGAGGCGAGGCCCGCCTGCGTGAAGCGGCGGCGGGACAACCTCGCCCCGTCCGCGCCGGCCCCCGCGATCCGCCCGCCGCGGCCGCTGCTCCCGTCCATTTTCATTCGCTTCCCCCCGGATCGATGTGAGACGCAGTGAACACGTACCCGTGCTGGCCGCCCATCCCCGGGCCCTTCGCGATGCTGCCTCCGCTCCGCGCGCGAGTCAAACCCGCGTGCCCCGTCGCAGTCGCGGACGCGATGCGGGAGCGCCGCATTCCCGCGACAAGGTCCTGGGCCCCTGACCCGCGGTCCCCGCGAGACTCGGCTCGATTCAGATTGAAACGTCATTCTAGCGAAAGCTGGATTCTCCCTTCTTCCCATACCGAAAGGAAAAGGGATTCCAGCCTTCGCTGGAATGACGAACGCATCGGTGCCAGCCCGGACGACCCTAGAGGATGAAGTCCGTCACCAAAATCTGCGTCCCGCCCGCGATGATATGCAGGTCCGCGACGAGGTCGCCGTCCATGTCGCCGTAAATGTGGACCTGTCCGCCCGCGACCTGCGATCGGAGCTGGCCCGCCACGCCGGTGAAGGCGCCCGCGCCGACATAGCTGAACGCCTCGTCGCCGACGGTGCCCGCATTCGCATCGAGCAGGCTGAGGTCGATCTTGTCGGTCCCCGAGACGAAGTCGGGGAGCTGGTCCGGCATCGCCTTCTTGCCGTCCGAGCGCGCGCCGCGCTGGCGGCTGTCGCCGGGGCCGCCGAACACGAAGGTGTCTGAGCCGGCGCCGCCTTCGGTAAGGTCGCCGCCGACCCCGCCCTGGAGGATGTCGGCGCCGCCGCCGCCTTTGAGGACGTTGCCCGCGTGGTTGCCCGTGAGCCGATCGTCGCCCGCGCCGGCGGTCGCATTTTCGATCAGCGTGCCGAAGGCGATCTGGACGTTGAAGGTCTGGCCGCCGCCGTCGCTCGACGCGCCGGGCATAAGGTCGATCCGCGAGTTGCTGCTCCAACCCGAGAAATCGAGCGTGTCGATGCCGCCCGCGTCCCAGATCGCGATCACCGGGAGGGTGTTCTGGCTGAAATCGAACGCCGCCCGCCCGGCATTGCTGTTGAAGCCGTACGTCGTGTCGCCGGTCCGCGTGGCCGTGTTGACGCCGTAGAGGCTCTGGATCGCGGCGATGTCGTGCGCCATCGGAGTCGCGGCGAAGGAGGTCCTGACCGCGCCGGTCGAGCTCGACGCGAAATAGGACATGATCGTATATTGCAGACTGTCCTGATAATATTCCGCATTGGCCTCGTAGGTCAGGGTGACGCCCTCTTCGGCGTTGTAATTGCCCGGATGCGAGATGCCGAGCGCGTGGCCGATCTCGTGCATCAAGGTCCGGAAGCCGGGCTCGGCGAGGCCGATCTGCTGGTTGCTCGCCGCGCTGGTGCTGATCCAGATGTCGCCGGCCGCCTGCGAGAAGCCCGGATAACTGGCATAAGCCGAGAAATGATCCTCGTCCGTGTCGAGATTGCCGATGTTGATGTCGGCGGTGCCGGGGGTCCCTTCGACGAAGGTCACGTTGACGAAATCGCCCCAGATCGCGAACGCGCTGCGCACCGCGTCGCGCTGCGCCGCGCTCAGCGGCTGGAAGCCGCTCCTCTCCGAGGAATAGACCTCCGAGGCCAGATTGAAGAAGGCGTAGGTGATCGTGCCGACTCCGGCGCGGGGGATGGGGTGGCCGGGCGCGCCGTCCCAGGCGGTGTTGGCCGCGGTCAGCTGCTGGATGATCTGCGGAAGCTCGAACACCGGCTTGCCGTTGATCACGAGCGCGTTCGGCGCCCAGCCTCGAAGGATGTCTCCGTCATGATCGCGGAGGGCCGGCGCCGCCTGTGTTTCGGCATTCCGGAAAGCCTTGCGCATTCTCACTCCTACTCACGCTTCACCGCCGCGACCCTGCGCGCTCGCGGCCGGATCGTCAAACTTTCTTGTTGTTGCACGCCTTTAGCCGTGATGGCGTGCGCCTGAATCGCATTTCCTGGTGACGGATGGAGTTGGCACGCCAATTCGGTTACGGAACGAGGCGACGCAAGGAATGTTTTCCTTTCGCGCCAGGACGCCGGAATCGGCCGTCCGTGCAAGGAGAGATCGACATGAGAAGCAGACTGCTCGCCCTCGCCGCCATCGCCATGGCTCCCGTAGTTCTGGCCGCGCCCGCTTCCGGCCAGACCCGCGCCGACGAGATTCGCTGGCAACAGGCGCAACAGCGCTTCGACACCGAACGCGCGATCTTCGAGCGCGAGCGCGAGCGCTACGAGGCGAGCCGTCGCGGCCGTCGCGGCGGCGGCGGCGGCCGTTACGGCTGGAAGGCCGGCGACGATTGGGAGCCGTCCCGCTATTATCGCGAGGATCCGCGCGCCGAGGAGCGGCGCCTCGCCGCCGAGGACGAGGTCTATCGCGGCGAGGACGGACGCTATTATTGCCGCCGCAGCGACGGCACCACCGGCCTCGTCGTGGGCGCCGGCGTCGGCGCTTTGGTCGGCCGCGGCATCGATACGCGCGGCGAGCGCACCACCGGCACCGTGGTCGGCGGCGTGCTCGGCGCTTTGGTCGGCCGCCAGGTCGAGCGCAACAGCGACATGCGCTGCCGCTAAAGCGGGACGAGGACGGGGGGAGCCGCGCTTCGGCCCCCCGCCGCCTCAGCAGGAATCGATCCGCAACGGCGGCAGGCTGCGGCCGTTGCGGTCGGTCCAGACATAGGCATAGGACCCGCCGAGGCTGAGCGCCTGGCGCATCGCCGGCTGGCCGCAGGCATTGGCCCGGGCCGCCTGATGGACCAGCTGCATCTGGGCCGGGGTCACCTGCGAGGCGTCGATGGCGACCCGCGAATGATAGGTGAGCAGCGGGCCGGACGCGACCACCGCGGTCAGGCTGGTCACCGAATCGATCTGGATCGGCAGCCGCGGCGTCATCAGCCGGACGGCCTCGCGATTGATGCAGGAGAGTATCTCGAGCCGCTCGGCCTGGCTGAAGTCGGAGCCCGGGCGGCTGGCGTTACCGGGCCCGACGCAGCCCCGGCCGACCCTTTCGACGTCGGCGACCTGGATGTTCGCCTTGTCCAGGAACTCGCGCTGCTTGGGATCGAGCCCGCTTACCCCATCGTCCGCCCTGCGCTCGCAGCCCGCCAGCGCGAGCGCGACGACCGCGCCCATCACAGCATGACGCAGTTTCATGAGCTTCCCCCTTCGCATGCCGGCCCGGTCCGGTCGGTGACAGTTACGTAACTGTCACCGCCGGGCACAAGGTGCCACAGGCCGGCCATCCTGTCACCGCCGGACCATGACCACCGGCCTTTCAATGTAGGATTCTTGCCGCATCCAGATCCCGACTCGGCCCTGCGGCCGGATCGCGGCTCTTACTCAACCGCGCGTGACGCGCTCAGGCCGGCACCGGCTCCGCCACCAGCGGCGCCGTTTCGCCCTGCAGCGCGGCGACGAAGGAGCGGCGCCAGTGGAGGATGTCCTCGCGCCGGACGTTCTCGATCATCGCCTGCCAGCGCCTCAGCCGCTCCTCTTTGGGCATGTCGAGCGCCTTGCGGATCGCGTCGGAAATGTCGTCCTTGGAATAGGGATTGACCAGCAGCGCCTCCTTCAGCTGGTGCGCCGCTCCGGCGAAGCGCGACAGGATGAGCACGCCGGGATCTGCCGGGTCCTGCGAGGCGACATATTCCTTGGCGACCAGGTTCATGCCGTCGCGCAGCGGCGTGATCAGGGCGACGTCGGCGGCGCGGTAGAAGCCGGAGAGGCCGGCGCGCGGATAGCCCTGGTTGACGTAGCGGATCGGCACCCAGTCGACATGCGCGAACTCGCCGTTGATCCGCCCGGAAAGCTCGTCGAGTTGCTCGCGGATATTCTCGTAGGTGTGGACCTCGCCGCGCGAGGGCGGGGCGATCTGCAGCAGGAAGGCCCGCCCCCGCCAGTCGTCATGCTCCTCGAGGAAGCGGCGATAGCCAAGGAAGCGCTCGGCCAGCCCCTTCGAATAATCGAGCCGGTCGACGCCGATGATCACCTTCTTGCCCTCCGCGCTGGTCCGCAGCGTCTCGAAGGCGTTGCGGGCGTCGTCGGCGGTCATCACGTTCTCGAATTCCTCGACGTCGATGCCGATCGGGAAGGCGGCCGTCCGAACCTCGCGGTCGCCGACGCGGATGGTGCCGTCCGCGGCGACGGTCCCGCCGAGCTCGCACGTCACATAATGGTGGAAGCTCTCCAGCCATTCGTCGGTCTGGAAGCCGATCAGGTCGTAAGCGAGCATCGAGCGGACGAGGCGCTGATGATAGGGCATCGAGACCATCAGCCGGTGCGGCGGCCAGGGAATGTGGAGGAAGAAGCCGATCCGGTTGGCGATTCCGCGCTGGCGCAGCTGCTGGCCGAGCGGGATCAGATGGTAATCGTGGACCCAGACCAGGTCCTCGTCCTCGATCAGCGGCGCCAGCGTCTCGGCGAAGCGCTCGTTGACCCGCTCGTAGCCGGCGCCGAAGCTGCGGTCATATTCGGCCAGGTCGATCCGGTAGTGGAAGAGCGGCCACAAGGTGCGGTTGGCATAGCCGTTATAATATTCGTCGATGTCCTGCTCTTCGAGGTCGATGGTCGCGGTGGTGACCCCCTCGTGGCGCTGGAGGTCGATCTTGCCAGTGAAACGGTCGGTCTTCTCGCCCGACCAGCCGAACCACAGGCCCCGCGATTCCCTGAGCGCCGCCCCGAGCGCGACCGCGAGCCCGCCCTGCGCGCCCTCCGCGCTGCGCGGCTTGGGCACCGAGACCCGGTTGGAGATGACGATCAGCCTGCTCACCGAACACTGCTCCAGGGTCGGGACAACAGCCCCGCGCAATTGATCAACCCGACAAGCGAATAAGTCTGCGGATAGTTGCCCCACAATTCGCCCGTTCCGAAGTCGGTATCTTCGGAAAGCAGCCCTGCCGGCGTCAGCCGCTCGAGCATCTTCTTGTAAAGCGCGCGCGCCTCCTCGCCGCGGCCAGCCAGGTGGAGCGCCTCGATCAGCCAGAAGGTGCAGAAGTTGAAGGCGGTCTCGGGCAGGCCGAAATCGTCCTCCTGGGCGTAGCGAAGCATATGCGCGCCGCGCCTGAGCCCCTTCTCGACCGCGTTGAAGGTAGCGAGGAAGCGCGGATCGCCGGGCTCGAGGAAGCGCATGTCGACGAGCTGGAGCAGGCTCGCGTCGAGATCGTCGCCGCCGAAGGTCGCCGCGAAGCGCTGCTCGGCCTCGTGCCAGGCCTTGTCCTCGATGGTCGCGCGGATCGCCGCCGCCCGCTCGCGCCACAAGGCGGCGCGCGGCTCGAGGCCGAGCGTCTCGGCGATGTTGCCGAGCCTGTCGCAGGCGGCCCAGCTCATCACCGCCGAATAGGTGTGCACGGATGTGCGGGTGCGGAACTCCCAAAGGCCGGCATCGGGCTGGTCGTGCATCGCGAAGGCGCGTTCGCCGACCTTTTCGAGCGACGCGAAATCCTCGGCGCCGGCCGGCCGCAGCAGCCGCTCGTCGAAGAAGGCCTGTGCGTTGGAAAGGACGATCTGGCCGTAGGCGTCGTGCTGGACCTGGGTGAAGGCGGCGTTGCCGACGCGCACGGGCCCCATCCCCCGATAGCCGGCCAGCGCCTCGGCCTCCCTTTCCTCCAGCCTGGGCTCGCCCGAGACCGCGTAGAGCGGCTGGATCTGGCCGCCCTCGGCCTCGTCGACGATGTTCCTCAGATAGGAGAGATAGCCTTCCAGCACGTCGAGCGCGCCGAGCCGGTTCAGCGCCTGAACGGTGTAATAAGCGTCGCGGATCCAGCAATAGCGATAGTCCCAGTTGCGCCCGCTGTCCGCCGCCTCCGGGATCGAGGTGGTCATCGCCGCGACGATCGCGCCGGTCTCCTCGTGTTGGCAGAGCTTCAGCGTGATCGCGGCGCGGATGACGATGCGCTGCCATTCGAGCGGGATGGCCAGCCCGCGCACCCAGTCGCGCCAATGGTCGGAGCTCTGGTGGAGCATCATCGCCAGCGCCTGCTTGACGTTGCCGACGAAGGGCTCGTCCGGCCCCAGGAAGAAATGGAGCGGCTCCTCGAGCCGGAAGCTGCGTCCCTCGATCAGGTGGAGGACGGGCGCGTCGGTGGTCAGCCGCATCGGCTGGGGCTCGAGCAGGAAGCGGATATGGTTGGTGCCGCTGGTCCTCGTCGCGTCGCGCGCGCCCCAGCCGGCGGCGGGGTTGAGCGCGATCCTGACCCTCGGCGTGCCGGCGATCGGGCGGACGATGCGGATGAAGGCGACCGGCCGGTACATCCGCCCGGACCGCTCGAAGCGCGGGCAGAAATCGAAGACCTCCGCGACGGCGCCGTCGGCGTCGGTGAGGCGGGTAACGAGTATGGGCGTGTTCTTGAGGTAGCGCGGCTCGGCCGAGACCTGGTTCTCGACGCCGATCCGCCATTCTCCGCGAGGCAGCGCGCTCTCGCCCTTCGGATCGAGCAGCGAGCAGAACATCGGATCGCCGTCGACGCGCGGCTGGCACGCCCAGACCAGGCCGGCCGCGCCGTCGGCGAGCGCGCTGACCTGGCAATTGCCGATCGGCCAGAGGTCGAGGCCCTTCATGCTGCCGCGTGCAGCCAGCGCGCCGCCTCGGACACCGAACCGAGCCGGTAGAGCGCCGCGCTGTCCCGCTCCGGCCCGACCAAGATGCCCGCGCCGCCAAGCCCCGCGGCCGCCGCGAAGCCATGCTCGTCGGTGAGATCGTCGCCCATGAACAACGGACGCGCGCCGGCGAAGTCCGGTTCCATCATGAACGCCTTCAGGGCATCGCCCTTGGTGGCGCCGTTCGGGCGCAGCTCGACCACCATTGCATCGCGCTGCACCGCGAAGCCGCGCTCCCTGGCCAGCGCCGCCATGAACGCATCGGCGCGCGCGCCTTCCCGCGGCGCCAGCCGGTAATGGAGCGCGATCCCGGCGGGCTTCTCCTCGACGAGCAGGCCGGCCGCGGTGGCGGCGAAGGCCTCGACCCGGGCGCGGGCGTCGTCGAGACCGATCGGGACGCTCAACGGCAGCCGCGTGCCGTCGGCGAGCCGCAGCTCGAGCCCGTGCGAGCCCGAAAAGGCGGTGCCGTGCAGCGGCAGATGCCGCTCGAGGTCGGCGAGCGAACGCCCGCTGACGATGGCCAGCCGCCCGTCGAGACGGCGGCGCAGCCGCTCGAGCATCGGCGCCAGGCCCGCCGGCACTTTTATCGTGTCGGGCCTGTCGGCGAGCTCCACCAAAGTCCCGTCGAAATCGAGGAACAGGGCGCCGTTGTCGAGCAAGTCGGGCGGCGGTGGAAGCAGGCTGGCCATGAACCCCCGTGGCAAGCGGCGCCGCAAAGCTCAAGCGGGCGTTGGAAAATAGCGGATTTGCGTCCCTTTTCGGGCATTGCCGCGAGGAATTCCCCCAAAACGGATGTTTCACCTCCGTAGCGTTTCGCTATATCCTAGGCTCACGCAGACGTCCTCGACGACGGCCAACGCCGACATCGCCTGCGAGGGGAGCTGAATCATGGAAAAGGACACTGGGGCGCTGACCCGCCGCAAGATGATGCTGATCACGGGCGGCGCCATCGCCGGCGCCGGCGCGCTGATCGCCGCGCCGTTCCGCGAGGAGATCGCGGCCACCGCCCGCCAGGTGCTGACGAGCACGTCTTTGGGGCGCGGCCTGGTCTCGCTCGCCAACGCCGGTTACGAGGAATGGGCGGCGCAGGTCGGCTCGGTTTTCACGCTCGGCGACGGCACCCGCCTGACCCTGGCCGGGGTGCGGGCGTTCCCGTCCGCGGGAATGCGGCCGCGGGTCGGCCGTAACCGGGCGTTCGTGGCCTTGTTCGATACGGGGAGCGGCCGGAACGTCGCTCCCGACCTCATCCAAGCCGCGAACCATGCCGAATATGGACCGCTGCCGCTCTTTCTGTCGGAGGGGAATTCGAATATGCCCGGCCGCATGCTCGCCGTGTTCAACTAGGCCGCTGATGCCGCCGCCGGTCGAGGCCGCCGCCCCCTTCGGAATCGCCTATCGCGAGATGACCGACGCCGACATGCCGTTCGTCGCCGCGCTCTACGCGACCACCCGCGCCCGCGAGCTGGAAGCGAGCGGCTGGCCCGAGGAGATGAAGGCCGCTTTCTGCGACCAGCAGCATCGAGTCCAGCACGCTCAGTACCGGGCGACCTACGAAGATGCGGAATGGCTGATCGTCGAACGCGGCGGCGCCCCGGTCGGTCGACTCTACATCGGGAGCGACGCGGACGCGCTGCTGTTGATCGATATCTCCCTGGTCCCCGAGCAGCGCGGCGCCGGGCTCGGCGGCGCGATCGTGACCGACGTCGTCGCCCTGGGCCGGGCGGCGGGGAGGCCGGTGACGCTCCATGTCGAGCGCCTCAATCCGGCGCTGAGGCTCTACCAGCGGCTCGGTTTCCGGATCGAGGAGGAATCGCCCATTTACCTGCTCATGGCCTGGCGGCCGCTGGCGGAGCGATCGTAGCTCAGTAGAAGATCGCCTCGTAGCGCATCCCCTGCTCGCGGGGGCCGAGCGGGACGATGAAGATGGCATATTGATCGGAGCCGATCAGGAACGGGAAGACGCCCTGACCGAGCTGCGGATTGAGCGGGCCGATGAATTCGAGCCGGAAAGAGCCGCCCTCCCGCTTGGAGCCCGGCAGCTCCTGCAGCGCATCGAGGCGCAGCGGCACCATTTGGCCGGCGACGTGAACGTTGAACATCTTGCCGATCCGGCCCGAGAAATCGGCCAGCGTCATCTCACGCGAAAGGTCCATCAGCGAATCGTCTCCCCCGGGTCGACGCCCCAGATCCGGTCGACCTTGATATAGCCATTGCGGCCGCCGACATCGAAATTGCACCAGCCGCCGCCGCAGCGCGACACCCGGCCGACCACATTGGGCTCCGCGCGGAAGCGGGTCGGGCTGGCCTCGTCGGGCGACTCGTGCATCGGCGCCAGCCCCTCGCCGCGGACGATCGCGGTGCGCTGGTCGGAGAGCAGGCTGACCAGCATCCAGCCGGTGGTGCCGTCCGGATCCTGGATCTGGCGCCAGTCGCCATGCACGCGGAGCACACGGATCGGCAGGTCGCGCCGGACGTAAAGCCAGATGCCGGGATAGGTCTGGCCGGGTCCGCGGCGCATCATCGCCCGCCCGGACGCGATCGAGGCCATATAGGGGGTGTCGCGCTGCGGCTGCGCGAGAGCGGCCGGGAAGGAAAGCAAGAGCGCGCAGGCGACGAGGGCGGCGGCTATTCGACCCGGCATTGCATATCCCTTCGGCGCCTTCTTAGGCCGCTTGGCGGCGCTTCTTCAAGCCGGTGGGAAGGGGACGGCTGCGCGCAACTGTCCCCATTTCGTGCGCTCAGTCGCCCGTCTGTATGCGCTCGACCAGCTGCTTCACGGTCGGAACGAAGCCGTTCGAATAGAAGGGGTCCTTGCGGAAGCGGAAGGCGGAGTGGCCCGCGAACATGAGGTTCTCCTCGGTGGGGCCGCCATGGGCGATGTCCTGCAGCGTCTTCTGGATGCAGAAGCTCCTGGGATCGGCCAGCCGCCCGGTGGTGTTCTTCTCATTGTCCGCCCAGGACGAGAAGCCGCATTGGGAAAGACAGCCCATGCAGTCCGACTGGTCCTTGCGGATCCAATGCTTCTCCTCCGGGGTGACGAAGACCAGCGTCTCGTCGGGAGTCTTGAGCGCGTCGGTATAGCCTTGCGCATACCAGGTCCGGGCCTGCAGCAGATCGCCCTTGGTCACCCAATAATTCTTCTTGCTCCCGACGCCGACGTCGAGCGGGAAGGCATGGTCGCCGAGCGGCTCCTTGGTGAAGGCGATCTGGCGGTGCGAGCGCGCCTCGAGATTCCTCAGGAACGGGTTGCGCACCGCCGACGAATAGAAGCCGGTCGGCGAGAAACGGTGTAGGAGGATGTCGCCTTCCTCCAGCGTCATCAGCCGCGCCTTCCATTCCTCCGGGATCGGGCTTTCCTTGGTGAGCAGGGGCCTGGTCCCGAACTGGAAGGCGATCTGCCCCAGTTCGTCATTGTCGATCCAATCGTCCCATTCCTTCAGATTCCAGACGCCGCCCGCCATGACGATCGGAACGCTGTCCGAAATGCCGCCCGTGCGCATCGTCTCCCTGAGCGCCTTGACGCGGGGATAGGGATCCTGCGGGGCGAGCGGGTCCTCGGCGTTGCTGAGGCCGTTATGGCCGCCGGCGAGCCAGGGATCCTCATAGACCACCGCCGACAGCCATTCCGCGGCCTTGTGATAGGCGCGCTTCCACAACGCGCTGAAGGCGCGCGCCGAGCTGATGATCGGCAGATAGGAAACCTTGTGCGAGGCGGCTATCTCGGAGAGCTTGTAGGGCATGCCGGCGCCGCAGGTGACGCCCGCGATCAGGCCCTTGGTCTTTTCGAGCACACCCTCGAGCACGCGCTGGGCGCCGCCCATTTCCCAGAGCACGTTGATGTTGATCGCGCCGCGGCCCGATGCGATGTCATAGGCGCGCTGGACCTGCGCGACGGCGCCGTCGATCGCGTAGCGGATCAGCTCCTCGTGCCGCTCGCGCCGGGTCAGCGCATGATAGATTTGCGGAATGATCCGGCCTTCGGGATCGTAGCTGTCGGCATCGACCGCCGAGACGGTGCCGATGCCGCCGGCCGCAGCCCAGGCGCCCGAGCTGAAGCCGTTGGTGGCGGAAACGCCCTTGCCGCCCTCGATCAACGGCAGCACCTCGCGGCCCGCATAAAGGATCGGCCTGACACCCTTGAACATCATCCCTCCAAGCCGGCCCGCCCCGCGAGCATAACATAAGTCAGTAAGTCAAACTAACGCGGGGGCATGAACGCTTCCGGTCGGCCAACGGCTCCACCGTAGAGGCGCCCATAACGCGCGATCATCGCCTTTTCATCAAATTCCGCCGCGGCCCTTTCGCGATTGGCCAGTCCGATCGCCCTGCGCAGGTCCGGACGGTCCGATAGCCCATCGAGCGCGGCCGCGAAAGCCGCCTCGTCGGCCGCCTCGACGATCAGCGGCTTGTTGTCGTCGGCCACGATGAACGGGATGTCGCCGACCTGGGTCGCGACCGCCGGCAATCCCGCCGCCATCGCCTCGACCAGAGACAAGGGGAATTGCTCGCTGTCGGACGACAAGGCGAAGATGTCGAAATGGCCGATCCATCGCGCGGGCTCGCTCAGAAATCCCGGCATGAGCAGCCGCGCCGCCACGCCCCGCGAGCGCGCCTCGGCGGCGATCCGCTCGCTTTCCGGCCCCTCGCCGACGATCACCAGCCGCGCGGGCCGGTGGCGCATCGCGGCGAAGGCGCGGACCAGGCGCGGCAGGTTCTTGACCGCGCGCAGCCCGGCGACGGTGCCGATCACCACCTCGTCGCCCTCGCGCTCGAAGCCGGGAATGGCGCCGGGCTCGGGCGGCCGCGCGAAATCGGCGATCGCGACGCCGTTCGGGATGCGCACCGGATTGCGGCCCCAGGATGCGCGGGCGATCTTCTCCAGCCGCTCGGAGGGAACGACCAGGGAATGCGCCGCACCCAGGCCCAGCCGGCGGTAGCGGTCGCGGCGCGGGCTGGTGCGCTCCGCCTCGTCCTCGTTGAACCCGTCCTCATGATGGATGAGCGGCGGGAGCTTGAGGGCTTTGGCGAACAGCCGCCGCGCCATGACCGCGTCGAACGCCCCCCAATTGTAGGTCAGCACCAGGTCGAAGCTCTTCATGTAGCGCGCCAGCCGCCACAACCGCCGTGGCGTCGGCGGGCCGGTGAGCGGCGGCGCGTCGGCGGGGAAATCCGCCGCGATCCGGCGCTCGATCGCCTCGCGCGCGGCGAGCCTGTCCGGCATCGCGCTCAGGATGCTGTGCCGCGCGGCATCGCCGAACGCGTTCATCAGCCGCACCGAGCGCGCCTCCTTGCCGCCGAGCGAGAAGGTCGAATGGCAATGGAGGATATTGAGCGCCATGCGGCCTTTATGCCGCTATCTCTTCCTCGCAGCCACCCGCTTGAGCAGCTGGTCGATCGCCTTGACGGCTTCGGGCTCCTCGAGGGTGGGCGCGTGGCCCACGCGGGGGATCGTGACGCTCTCCATCGAAGGGACCTCGGCCTTCATCTTCTCGACCGTCTCCGCGCTCAGCAAATCGGAAATCTCGCCATGGACGGCGAGCGAGGGGATACCGGCGAGCGCGCGGAAGGCGGGCCACAGGTCGAAGCCGGCTTCGCCCGCGGGCAGCTTGAACGGTTCGGCGATGCGCATGTCATAGTCGAAGACGACGCGCCCGGTCGGGGTCAGCTTGGCGAGGCGCTTCGCGTAGACCAGCCAGTGGTCGAGTTCCCAGTCGGGATAGCGGTCGCGCTGCGCCTCGGCGAGGTAGCGGGCGGCGTGCAGCCAGGTCGGCCAGTTTTGCGAGCGGCCGACATAGGAGCGGATATGTTCGAGCCCCCGCGCCTCCATTTCGGGGCCGATGTCGTTCAGGAGGGCGCCTGCGATCCGCTCCTTGCCGGCCGCGGCCAGCAGCATGGTGATGAGGCCGCCCAGGGAGGTACCGAACAGGATGTAGCGTTCCAGCTTCAGCGCGAAGATCAGCGCCTGCACATCTTCCAAATAGGTCAGCGGCACATAGCTCATCGGGTTCTTGGCATAAGCGCTCTCGCCGCGCCCGCGCAGCTCGACGCAGATCACCCGCCAGTCGCCCGCGAGCCGCGCCGCCACGCCCTCGAAGTCGCGCGCGTTGCGGGTGAGGCCGGGGATGCAGACGATCGGCGGCCGGCTCGCATCGCCCGCATAATCCCGGTAGTGGAGCCTCAGGCCATCGCTCGACTCCCAATAGCCATCGGACCAACTCGCCATGCACCTGCCTTCCAAACTGGGTCCCGATCCTATCGCCGCTGCCGCTGCTTCGCGCAACCGTGGAGCGCGGCGCTGCATGGCCTTGCTGACCCTGCTCGCCGCCTGCGGGACTCCGGAACCTCCGGCGAATGGCGGGACGTCGCAACCCCCGGCCAAAAGCGGGATTTCGGAACCGCCGGCGAACGGCGGTGAGACGCTCGTCGGCGGCGCCGACGACGGCGTCTGGGAAAGCCTGCCGATCGGCGCCCGGGTCCGGACCGGGGGGCATCTCAGCGACGCGTTCGACGATGGCGCCCACGTCCAAATCAACCCGCACGTTTGCGCTCACCTCGCAATGACCCGTGCCGAATGGGAGCGGCTGAACCAGACGGTGCGACCGGGCCGGCTGGTGACGGTTTACGGCAGCAAGGCCCCCCGGCTGAACGGCGGCTGCCTGATCCAGCTCGAACGGGTCGGGCTGGTCGCGCGATGAGCGCCTGCCGCCCGGACCCCGCAATCCTCCAGCTCGGCCCCGAATATTACGATCCCGTCAGTCCGGCCGATTTCCCGCAGGCGATCCTGCGCTTCCGCAACCAGCGTCAGGCGGAGGGCGTCGGGCTGGGCGGGCTGAGCGACGAGGACTGGATCCGCCATTTCGGGCGGTTCGCGCCGCTGCCCGACAATTTGCCGGAGCCGCTGGCGCTGCGCTATCACGGCCACCAATTCCGCGTGTACAACCCCGACATCGGTGACGGCCGCGGCTTCCTGTTCGCGCAGGTCCGCGACGGTGCCGGCCGCCTGCTCGATCTCGGCACCAAGGGCTCGGGCCAGACGCCCTACAGCCGCTTCGGCGACGGCCGGCTGACGCTGAAGGGCGGCGTTCGCGAGCTTCTGGCAACCGAGATGCTCGAGGCGCTCGGCGTCGAAACCTCGAAGACCTTCTCGCTGATCGAGACCGGCGAGGCGCTCGAGCGCAATGACGAGCCCTCCCCCACCCGCGGCGCCGTCCTCGTCCGCCTCCAGCACAGCCACATCCGCATCGGCACCTTCCAGCGTCTCGCCACGCTCGGGGAGGCCGACAATATCCGCAAGCTCACCGATTATTGCCTAAGGCACTATTATCCCGAGGCTCGTCATTGCGAGGACCCCGGACCCGATCCGAGGGACGCGGCAATCCAGCCCCGCACGGAGTCGGGAACTGGATTGCTTCGCTCCGCTCGCAGTGACGGGGAAGAGGCTGCGGCCCTGCTGCTCGGCGCCGTCACCGCCCAGGCCGCGAAGCTCGCCGCGTCCTACATCGCCGCCGGCTTCGTCCACGGCGTGCTCAACTCGGACAATATCGCGATCACCGCGCAGAGCTTCGATTACGGCCCATGGCGCTTCACGCCCTTCTGGGACGGCCATTTCACCGCCGCATATTTCGACCATCAGGGCCTCTACAGCTTCGGCCGCCAGCCCGAGGCGATCCACTGGGACCTGGTCCAGCTCGCGCTCTCGCTGAGGACGATCGCCGAGGCCGACGCGCTGACGCCCAGGCTCGAGACCTTTCCGCACCTCTTCCAGGAAGCCCTGCGCGACGCGTTGTTCGCCCGGCTCGGCATCGTCCCCGCTGCGCTCGACGAGGACATGAAGCTGGTCGTGGCCCTCGAGGAAGCCCTGGCCCGGAAGACCGTCGAGATCGACCGCTTCTTTTTCGACTGGCGCGGCGGCCTCTCACGCCAACCGGACCCCTCTCCCGCCCGTTCCCTTATAAGGGACGCCCCTTATAAGGGAACGGAGTTCGACGCGCTTCGGCAGAAGGTCCGGGGTCGGGAGCCGGTTACGGGCGCGCGCGATCATTCCTATTGGTCCGATCCCGGCCCCTGCTCCATGCATATCGAGGAGGTCGAGGCGATCTGGGCGGCGATCGACGAGCGCGACGACTGGGCGCCGCTCCACGCCAAGCTCGCGGCGGTGCGCCGGATGGGCGAGGCGCTCACTCATGCAAATGCTTGAAAAATCTTTCCGCGCGGGCATGTAGGACGCGCATGGCCGCCACCCTCACCTCCGAAGAACCCGCCACCGGCGCGACCCTGTGGACAGGCGCCGCGGGCGACGTCGAGGCCGAGGTGGCCGCGGCACGGGCCACCTGGGCGCCCTGGGCGGCGCGCTCCTTCGCCTATCGCGTCGAGACTCTGCGCCGCTTCGCCAACGTGGTGCGCGGCAAATTGGAGCCCCTCGCCGACCTGATCGCGCGCGAGACCGGCAAGCCGCTCTGGGAAGCGCGCACCGAGGTCGAGGCGGTGGTTGGCAAGGTCGATATCTCGGTCGCGGCCCATGCCGACCGCACCGCCCAGAGGCGGCTCGAGGGCGCGATGGGCGCGCGCGTCGCCGTCCGCCACAAGCCGCACGGCGTGCTTGGTGTGCTCGGCCCCTATAATTTCCCGGCGCACCTGCCCAATGGCCACATCGTGCCCGCCTTGCTCGCCGGCAATTCGATCGTCTTCAAGCCGAGCGAGAAGACGCCGGCGGTGGGCGAATATCTGGTCTCGCTCTATCACGAGGCGGGCGTGCCCGAAGGCGCGGTCACCTGCGTGCAGGGCGGGCCCGAGACCGGCAAGGCGCTCGCCGTCCATGCGGGCCTCGACGGCCTCCTCTTCACCGGCTCGGCCCGCGCCGGCCTCGCCCTCCACCGCCTCTATGCCGAGACCCCGCACAAGATCCTCGCGCTCGAAATGGGCGGCAACAATCCCTTGGTCATCTGGAACGCGCGCGATGTCCACGCCGCCGCCGCGATCGCGGTCCAGTCCGCTTTTATGAGCGCCGGCCAGCGCTGCACCGCGGCGCGCCGCCTGATCGTCGAGGACGGCGCGCATGAGGAGCTGATCGAGACGATCGGCAAGCTCGTCGACCGGCTGATCGTCGATCATCCGCATGCCGCGCCCGCCCCTTTCATGGGCCCCGTCATCGACAATGCGGCCGCCGACCATCTCCAGGACGCCTTCCTCGATCTGCTCGGCAAGGGCGGCCGCGCCGTCCGCAGGCTCGACCGCAAGTCCGACGAGCGGCCTTTCCTCACGCCCGCGATGATCGACGTCACCGATGTCGAGCGGCGGCCCGACGAGGAGATGTTCGGGCCCGTGCTGCAGATCGTCCGGGTCAAGGATTTCGACGCCGCGATCGCCGAGGCCAACGCCACCCGCTACGGCCTCGCCGCCTCGCTGGTCGGCGGCAGCCCCGAGCTTTACGACCGCTTCTGGGCCAATGTCCGCGCCGGCGTCGTCAACTGGAACAAGCCGACCAACGGGGCGCCGTCCTCGGCGCCCTTCGGGGGCATCGGCCTTAGCGGCAACCACCGGCCGAGCGCCTATTACGCCGCCGATTATTGCGCCTATCCGGTGACCAGCTCGGAAGCGGAAAGCCCGAGGGCGACGATCGGCGTCGGGCTGGCTGATCCTTACGCGGCCGCAGCGGAGAATCTCGAGGGCTAGGCGTCATCCTGACGAAAGTCAGGATCCATGAACACGGTCTGTGACTGTTCGCGAGATCCGTGTTCATGGATCCCGGATCAAGTCCGGGATGACGTTATCCTCATCCTCAATCCACCAGCCTCCGCGTCGCGTAGGTATATTCCAGCGCCAGCCTTCTCGCCGTCTCCTGCAGGTTCGCCGCCGCGGCGTGGCCGCCCTCGATATTCTCGTAATAATAATAAGGCGCGCCGATCGCGCGCAGCCGCGCCGCCGCCTTGCGGCCATGGGCGGGGTGGACGCGGTCGTCGGCGGTCGAGGTCAGGATGAAGGGCGTCGGATAGGTCCGCCCCGCGGTCAGCCTCTGATAGGGCGAATAGCCCGCGATCCAGGCGCGCTGCTCGGGGATTCGCGGATCGCCATATTCGCCGATCCACGACGCGCCCGCGCCGATCAGGTGGTAGCGCATCATGTCGAACAGCGGCACCTGGATGATCGCCGCGTTGAACAATTCCGGCCGCTGGGTGATCGCCGTGCCGACCAGAAGGCCGCCCTGGCTTCCGCCGACCACGCCCAGGCGGCGCGGCGAGGTGATCCTCCGCCGGATCAGATCCTCCGCGACCGCGATATAATCGTCCCAGGTCCTTTGCTTGTTGGCGAGCTGCGCACTCTGGTGCCACTCTGGCCCGAACTCGCCGCCCCCGCGCAAATTCGCGACGACATAGGCATTGCCCTGCTCGAGCCACAGCCGCCCCATCGGACCCGAATAGTTCGGGACCTGGCTGACCTGGAAACCGCCATAAGCGTAGAGCAAAGTCGGGGTGGAGCCGTCGCGGCGCAGCTCGCGCGGGCGAATCAGGAAATAGGGGATGCGGGTGCCGTCGCGCGAAGTCGCCTCCAGTTGCTCGACGACGTTGCGCGAGGCGTCGAAGCGCGCCGGCGTCGTCTTCAGCACCGCGAGCGCGCCGCTGGCTCCGTCATAATGATAGAGCGTCGAGGGCGTCAGATAGTCGGTGACGCTGAACATCGCCTGCTCGTCCTGGTCTGACGCCGCGGCGAGGCCGATCGTCGCGTTGCGCGGCAAGGCGATTTCGGTCGTCCGCCAGCTCCCGCCCGCATGGTCCATCGCGAAGGCGCGGCCGCGGACATTGTCGAGGATCGTGACCAGCAATTTGCCGCGCGTGGTGGCGATGTTGCTCAACGTCTGGCGCGGCCCGGGCGCCCAGACCAGGCTCGGCCGCGCCGCAAGGGGATCCGCCTTCCATTCGGCAAGGTCGTAGGAGACGATCGAATCGGTGGCGAAGCGCAGCCTCGGCCCCGCGTCCCAGGCCTCGTCGAGCGTGACCAGCAGGCGGCCGTCGACGATGCCGGCGGGCGAGGCGCGCCGCGGGATCGGCAGCACGACATTGCCGCCGGGGCGGAGCAGAACGAACTGGCGATGGAAGATGTCGAGGCTGCGATAGGCGATGCTGCCGTGGGCGCGACCGGCGCTGTCGCGCAGGACGAGGGGGGAGACGCCAACGTCGGCGGCCGTGCCGCGAAACACCTCCTGGGCCTGGTCGAGCGGCTGGCCGCGGCGCAGGCGCTTGACCACGAAGGCATAGCCCGAGCTGGTCATCGTGCCGGGGCCCCAGTCGCGCGAGACCAGGACGGTATCCGCATCCTCCCAGGTCACGTCCTGCTTGCCGTCGGGGAGCGAGAAGCCGCCCTCGACGAAGCGGCGCTCGCGCAGATCATATTCGCGCACCACATTGGCGTCGCGGCCCCCGTCCGAGAGGCGGACCAGGCAATAGCGCTCCTCGGGCGGCAGGCAGTTCATGCCCTGATAGACCCAGGATTTGCCCTCGGCCGCGGCGAGCGCGTCGATGTCGAGCACCGTCTCCCAGGCCGGAGCCTCGGTGCGGTAGCTGGCGAGCGTGGTGCGCCGGACAATGCCGCGGACATGATCGGCGTCCTGCCAGAAATTGTAGAGGCCGTCGGGGCGGAAGGAGACGGCGGGAATCCGGTCGCGCGCCTGCAATATGGTGAGCGCGCGGTCGTAATATTGCTGGTAGCGGCGGTCGCCCTGCAGCTCGCCCAGCGTGCGCGCATTTTCGGCGCGCGCCCAGGTCAGGGCCCGCTCGCCCTGAATCTCCTCGAGCCAGGTGAAAGGGTCGTCCGCCGGCGGCTCGGCCGTCGCGACCTGGGCATTTTGCGCCGCGCCGATCCCCGCAGCGCCGGTCACCGCCAGCAATCCCGCAACCAATATCGCGCGCGCACCCATGTTCCCCTCCGTCTGGTTTCGCGCGGGACGCTAGGAGGCGAGACAAAGAAAGGAAATGGCCGCGATTGCTTTTTTTGAGCCAGCATCTTTCCCGACGAAATTAACCCCGCGGCTCCGCCATCCGGCTCTGGTCGGCGCGGTCGGTGAAGCGGGTGAAGCGGGCCTCGAAATGCAGGTCGAGCGTGCCCGTCGAGCCATGCCGCTGCTTGCCGATGATCAACTCGGCGAGGCCGTGCTTCTTGGCCATGTCCTCCTGCCATTTCTGGAAGGCGGCGACATCCTTGGCGTCGTCGCCGTCGGTCGCCTCGGTCGGCTTCTGGAAAGAGAGATAATAATCCTCGCGATAGATGAACATGACGATGTCGGCGTCCTGCTCGATCGAGCCCGATTCGCGCAGATCCGCGAGCTGCGGGCGCTTGTTCTCGCGCTGCTCGACCGCGCGGCTCAGCTGCGAGAGTGCAAGCACGGGCACGTTCAGCTCCTTGGCGAGCGTCTTCAAGCCCCGCGAAATCTCCGAAATCTCCTGTACCCGATTGTCGTTGCTCGAGCGCCCCGCCCCCTGCAGCAATTGCAGATAGTCGACGATGATCAGCCCGATCCCCTTCTGCCGTTTCAGCCGCCGGGCACGGGTGCGGATCGCGGCGATGGTGAGGCCGGGCGTGTCGTCGATGTAGAAAGGCAGGTTCTGGAATTGGGCCGACGCGCGGGCGAGGTTGCGGAACTCCTCCTGCGTGATCTTGCCCATGCGCAGCACTTCGGAGCTGATCCGCGACTGCTCGGCGAGCATGCGGGTGGCGAGTTGGTCGGCCGACATTTCGAGGCTGAAGAAGGCGACCGCGGCGCCCGCCGATTTCTCGGGCTCGATCCCGTCCTCGATGTCGCTGAGATAGCGCGAGGCGGCGGCGAAGCCGATATTGGTGGCGAGCGAGGATTTGCCCATGCCCGGCCGGCCGGCGAGGATGACGAGGTCGCTATGGTGGAGGCCGCCGGTCTTGGCGTTCAATGATTCGAGCCCGGTGGTGATCCCCGAAAGGCCGCCGCCCGCGTTGAGCGCCTTCTCGGCCATCTTCACCGCCAGCGTCGCCGCCTGGGCGAAGCTCTTCACCGAGCTTTCCCCGCCGCCTTCCTCGGCGACGCGGTAGAGGGCCGTCTCCGCCTCCTCGATCTGCGCCTTGGGCTCGACCTCGTCCGAGGTGTCGAGCGCGCGCTCGACCATCTCGCGCCCGACGCCGACCAAGGCGCGCAGCAGCGCAAGGTCGTAGACCTGCTCGGCGAAATCGCGCGCGCCGATGATCGCGGCGCCGCTGCCGGTCAGCTGGGCGAGGTATGCCGGCCCGCCCAGCTCCTTCATCTCCTCGTCCGCCTCGAACAGGGGCCGCAAGGTCACCGGCGATGCGATCATGTTCTTGTCGAGCAGGCGCAATATCTGCTCGTAGATCCGCCCGTGCAGCGGCTCGAAGAAATGCTCCGGCCGCAACTTGAGCTGGATATCCTCCGCCAGCCGATTGTCGATCATCAGCGCGCCGAGCAGCGCCGCCTCGGCCTCGACGTTCTGGGGCAGGGATTGGCCGGCGGGGCCGGATTCGACGACGGAAAGACTGGGCTGAAGCATGGTTCACACGCTCTGAACCCTTCGGCCGCCCGGCTCAAGCCAACAACCCTGTGTAACTGGTGTGGATAAGCGCCGGACAGGCCCACTTCCCTCCTAGTCATCCTGACGAAAGTCAGGATCCATGAACACGGAGCCGCCAAGTTTACCCAGTCCGGGTTCATGGATCCCGGATCAAGTCCGGGATGACGTTTATCGGGTGCCATCCCCGCTGGCGCGGAAATGCTGCACCCGCTAACAAGCCGCCATGGCCGACCCCCGGATCATCGACATCCAGCTCGACGAGCGCTCGATCCTGAAGCGCAACGCCGATATCGAGCAGGAGCGGCGGATCGCCATCTTCGACCTGATCGAGAAGAACAGCTTCGCGGTCGCCGGCCATGACGGCCCCTATCGCGTGCGGCTCAGAGTCGAGGAGGGCCGGCTCGCCATCGAATTGCTCGGCGCGGACGGCGCCGACGTCGAGACGATTCGCATGGGCCTCGCCCGCTTCCGCCGCCCGGTCCGCGACTATTTCCAGATCTGCGATTCCTATTTCCGCGCGGTCCGCAGCGACGGCGCCAAGGGAATCGAGGCGATCGACATGGCGCGCCGCGCCCTCCACAACGAGGCCGCCGAACTTCTCCAGGAATGCCTCGCCGGCAAGGTCGAGATGGATTTCGACACCGCGCGCCGCCTGTTCACCCTGATCTGCGTGCTCCACATCAAACAATCGACCTCGGCGGTCGACAGCCACGCGGCGCGGACCGGGTGAAACGCGGGCGCTGGCTGGTCGCGGTCGGCGCCTTGCTGGCGATCCTGGGCGGCGCCGGCCTCGCGCTTTGGCTCCACGCGCCGCACTGGCACCCGTCCGACGGCTCCTGGCCGAGCCAGGGCATCGACGTCTCCCACCACCAGGGCATGATCGACTGGACGAAGCTCCCCGCCCAGGGCGTCGACTTCGCCTATATCAAGGCGAGCGAGGGCGGCGACCATCGCGACACCCGCTTCGCCGAAAATTGGCGGGCCTCACGGGCGGCGGGGATCAGGCGCGGCGCCTATCATTTCTTCACCCTGTGCCGTCCGGGCGCCGATCAGGCCGCGAACTTCATCGCCGCCGTGCCGGCCGAAGCGGACGCACTGCCGCCGGCGGTCGACCTCGAATATATGGGCAATTGCGCCGGCCGCCGCCCGACGCTCGAGGCCTTCCATGCCGAGCTCGCCGCCTTTCTCGCAGCGGTCGAGGCGCATTACCGCAAGCCGGCCCTGCTCTACCTCACCGAAGAGTTCGACCGGGCCTATCAGGTGAGCGCCCGCGTCGATCGCCCGCTCTGGCTGCGCAGCCTCATTTTCGAGCCGCGCTTCGGCGCCCGCCCCTGGACGCTCTGGCAGGTCTCCAGTTTCCGCCGGCTCGACGGAATCGCCGGCCCGGTCGATTGGAATGTGGCTCGGCCTTGACTCAAGCAGCGGGCGGCCCGCATCCAAGCGCCATGACCCGACTCCTCCTTGTACTTCCGCTTCTTGTCGCCGCCGGCTGCGCGACGAGCCCGCAGCCCTATGCGCCGGTCCGCGACGTCGCCTATCAGGCGAAGGGCGCCGAGCCCTATTGGCTGCTCGCCATCGGCGATGACCGCATCGTCCTGCGCTCGACAACCTTTGAGGGCGAGCGTTCCTGGCCGCGCACCCTGCCGCGCACGGTCGGAGGCGTCCGCACCTGGCGCTCCGAGCAGGGCGGCAGCGCGATCACCGTCGAATCGCGGCCGGGCCCCTGCGAAGACGAGGGCGAGGAACTCTACGAGGACAATGTCCGCGTGAACCTCGGCGACCATGTTCTGACCGGCTGCGGCGGCCGCCTGCTCGAGCGGGCGCCGCGCTAGATGTCCATCCTGTCCGACCGCTGGATTCGCGAACAGGCAATGGCGAACGGCATGATCGAGCCCTTCGTCGAATCGCAACGGCGCGACGGCTGCATCAGCTACGGCCTCTCCTCCTACGGATATGACGCGCGCGTCGCCGACGAGTTCAAGATCTTCACCAATGTCGACAGCGCCATCGTCGACCCCAAGCATTTCGACGCCAACAGCTTCGTCGACCGCAAGACCGAAATCTGCGTTATCCCGCCCAACAGCTTCGTTCTCGCCCGCACCGTCGAATATTTCCGCGTGCCGCGCGACGTGCTCGTCATCTGCCTCGGCAAATCCACCTATGCGCGCTGCGGGATCATCGTCAACGTGACTCCGCTGGAGCCCGGCTGGGAGGGCCATGTCACGCTCGAATTCTCCAACACGACGCCGCTTCCCGCCAAGGTCTACGCCAATGAAGGCGCCTGCCAGTTCCTCTTCCTGCAGGGCAACGAGCCCTGCGAGGTCAGCTACGCCGACCGCGCCGGCAAATATATGGGCCAAAGAGGCGTGACTTTACCAAAGCTGTAGCAAGCAGCCCAAAGTCGCTGCGCGAGACGCTGGTCCGCCGGCAAGAAAAACGCCGAGCTCTGCTTGTACGCCATCGCATTCTGCAATAGCGTCTCGACGGGGGAGATTCGAAATGACCGACGCCCTTGAGCCGGTTTCCCAATCGGCCGAAGAGGAGGAGGGCGGTCCCAAGCCGGGTATTGGAATCGGCGTGTCGGGCGGCGGCTACCGCGCGATGCTGTTCCACCTTGGCGCCTTCCTGCGGCTGTTCGAGCTCGGCCTGCTGAAGAAGCTCGACCGGATCTCCAGCGTCTCGGGCGGGTCGATCACTTCGGCGAAGATCGGCCTCGAATGGGAAAAGCTGAACACGCGCGACGACTTCATGACCCATGTCGTCGCGCCGATCCGCGGGCTCGCCGGCGTGACCATCGACGTCCCGTCGGTCCTCTGGGGCCTGATCCTGCCGGGCGGAGTCGGCAAGCGCATCGCCAACCGCTACCGCAAGCATTTGTTCGGCGATGCGACGCTGCAGGACCTGCCCGACGGGATCCGCTTCGTGATCAACGCCACCAATCTGGAAACGGGCAAGCTGTGGCGCTTCTCCAAGCCCTATATGCGCGACTATCTGGTCGGCAAGGTCGCCAATCCGAAGGTCTCGCTCGCCGACGCCGTGGCCGCTTCATCGGCCTTCCCGCCGGTGCTCTCTCCGTTCCTGCTCGAGGTCGATCCGGCCTCGTTCACCGAGGTCCAGCCGGGCGTCACGCCCGACATGCTCGCCAGGATCTCGATGTCCGACGGCGGCGTCTACGACAATCTCGGCCTGGAGACGGTCTGGAAGCGGCTGGAGACGGTGCTCGTCTCCGACGCCGGCGCGGCGACGAAGCTCGATCCCGACCCCAAGGGCGATTGGGGGCGGCTCGGGCTCAGAGTCGTCAATATCATATTCGGCCAGGTCGCCTCGCTAAGGACCCGTCAGGTGATCGCCTCCTTCGACGCCGGGGATCGCACCGGGGCCTATTGGGGCATCCGCTCCGACATCGCCAATTACAAGCTTGCCGACGCGCTTCCGGCCCCTTTCGCCCGCACCAGCGAACTGGCGGCGACTCCGACGCGGCTGGCGAAGCTCGAGCCGCTCTATCAGGAACGGCTGATCAACTGGGGCTATGCCGTCTGCGACGCGGCGGTCCGACGGCATTTCCGGCCCGATGCGCCAAAGCCCGCCGGCTATCCCTATCCGGCATCCGGAGTCTGAGCCCATGTCCGTCCGTCTCGCGCCCGCCGTCGTCGATTCGCTGCTGCTGGGGCCGGAGAGCCGGCGCCGCCAGCTCCAGGATTTTCCGGTTCTGGGCGATGTCTGGTCCAAATTCGCAGACGAGCCCGGCGAAATCCTCGATTTGCTCATCGTCCCGACCCGGGAACGACCGACGGGCGAAGTCGTCAGCCTGATCGCCGGGGAGCATGGCGGGGACGCGGACAAGGGGTGCTGCGTCGCCTATCTCCAGGATCTCGTCGTCGCCAGCTTCGGCCTCAACCACCTTTACCGCGTCCTCATCCCCGCGACCCGCTGGTGGGACCAGATCCAGGATTCGTTCGAGAATCCCCTTAAGGAAGAGGATCTGGCGCGCTGGATCAGGCGCGAACTGGCGGACACGCTGGGCGGCAAGCTCTGGAAGTCGGTCCTCGAGGCTGAACGCGAGGGCGCCGCCGAGCTCTCGGTCGTGGAGCAGGAGAAGGCCGAGGCGGAGCACAAGGAATTCGAATCGCTCAAGACCAGCCTGCGACAGGCCGCCAAGCTCGGCCTGGTGCTCGGAGTCTTCCTCAGCGCGGCCGAGAGCGAGCCCGAGGAGGCTGGCCTCGAGGAATCGGGCCCAGACGGCAAGAGCAAGCCGCTGCCCGATCTCGCCACGGCCGTGCGCAAGCTCACCTCCGACCGGATCGTCGCGAGAGGAGCCGAGGCCTTGATGGCCGTGATCGAGCGCTACGACGCGTTCAACGCGGAAAGCGAGGCGGACTGGAACGGCGTGATCTTCCAGGTCACGCTCAACCGCCCGGCCGAGGCGGCGCTCGCCGAATCGGTCCCCGCGATCAAGGCCGATGCCGCGCGCCATCTGTTTTCGATCAGCTGCCGCGACATCGGCTGGGCCGTTCTCGACAGCGGAATCGACTATTCTCATCCCGCATTCGCGGAGCATGACTCCAAGATGAAGCTGAAGCGGCCGCACCGGATCAAGGCGGCCTACGACTTCCGGCGGATCAGAGCGATCCTCGGCGTCCGCGCCGAAGCAGTCGATGCGCTCGCCGACGAAATCCTCGTGCAAAGCAGGCTTGAGCTCGGCCCTATCAAGGATCTGCTGGTGGCGGTGGCCAAGGACCGGGTCGAACGAGAGCCGCTCGACTGGCGCAAGATCCAGCAGCTGATCGAGCTCGACATTTTCGGCGAGCCGCCGAAGGGCGATCAACCCAAAGGCGTGGACCCGAAGGCCGAGATTCCGACCCATCCGCACGGCACCCACGTCGCCGGAATCATCGGCGCCGACTGGCAGGAGGAGGGCATGGTCGGCATCTGCCCGGACATCTTCCTGTTCGACCTTCGCGTGCTCGGCAGCTCGCTCGGCGACAGCGAATTCGCCGTCACCGCGGCGCTGCAGTTCGTCCGCTTCCTCAACGAGCAGTCCGGCGCCCGGATTCACGGCGTCAACATGAGCATCGCCATCCGCCACAACGTCCGCAACTACGCCTGCGGCCGCACCCCGGTCTGCCTCGAGGCGGAAGCATTGGTCGCCAACGGCGTCGTCGTGGTCGCCGCGGCCGGCAACCGCGGCTACCAGGTCTATCAGCTCGCCGATTCGACGACGTTCGAGAGCTATGCCGCCTCGAGCATCACCGATCCCGGCAATGCGGCCGGAGTGATCACCGTCGGCGCCACCCACCGCCAATGGCCGCATACCTACGGCGTCAGCTTCTTCTCGAGCCGAGGGCCGACCGGCGACGGCCGGCTCAAGCCCGATCTTCTCGCACCGGGCGAGAAGATCGTCAGTTGCGTCCCCGGCGGCCGCCAGGACCAGATGGACGGCACCAGCATGGCCGCGCCCCATGTCAGCGGCGCCGCGGCCCTGCTGATGGGACGTCACAAGGAGTTCAAGGGCCAGCCGGCCCGGGTGAAGCAGATCCTCTGCGAAACGGCGACCGACCTCAAGCGGGAGCGGAGCTTCCAGGGCCACGGCATGGTCGATGTGCTGCGCGCGATCCAATCGATCTAAAGGAGCGAGACCGATGAAGTTCGAATTTCTCCCCGCCTTCAAGGGCGACTGCTTCCTGATCCATGGCGGAACCGACGAGGAGCCGGTGCTCATCCTGGTCGATGGAGGGCCGGGCGGTACCTATCAGCAGCACCTGAAGCCCAGGCTGATGGAGATACGCGACCAGCGCGGCCTGGAGGATCATGAACCCCTGGTCATCGACCTCATCATGGTCAGTCATGTCGATGACGACCATATCAACGGCATTCTCGCGCTGTTCCGGGATATGCGGGACCGCGCAATGGGCGGCGATCCGCCCCTCTTCGAAGCGCGCGGCCTGTGGCATAACAGCTTCGACGAGATCATCGGCAACGACACGATCACCGCCGAGGCGGCGCAGTTCGGGGCCGCGTCCTTCGCGCCGTTGATCGAGGATGCCGACGAGCCCGAGGGATTCGACGCCGGGCTGATCCTCCAGAGCGTCGCGCAGGGGCACGAGCTGCGCTCGCTCGCCCTTTCCGCCGAGCTCAATATCCCGCTCAACGAGGGGTTCGACGGCCTGATCCGGACCTCCCGCGGCGAAGTCACGACACGCGAGCTGGGCGGCATCAAGCTGACCATCGTCGGGCCCCGCCCCGCCGAGCTGGCGGAGCTGCAGAAGACGCATGACGAGTGGCTCAAGGACCAGCAGGAAAGGGGCAGGCCGATCACCCCGACCTCGATGCTCCAGTCGCTCACCGACGAATCGGTCGCGAATCTCTCCAGCATCGTCGTCCTGGCGGAGCGCGACGGCCGCACGGCGTTGCTCACCGGCGACGCACGCAGCGATTTCGTGGTCAAGGGGCTGGAGGAGATCGGGCTCATGGCCACGGACGGCGGCCTCGAGGTGGATCTGGTCAAGATGCCGCATCACGGCAGCGACCGGAACGTCGACGAGGACTTCCTGAAGCGGGTGACCGCGCCGCAATATCTGTTCACCGGCAATGGCGAGCACGGCAATCCGGAGCGGGAAACCTTCAGGATGCTGGCGCAGGCGCGTCCCGGCGCGGACATGGAGCTGTTCCTCACCTATACGGCCGCGCAGATCGACGTCGAGCGCAGGAAACTGCACGAGCACGAGCGGAAGAAAGAGGTGAAGAAGCAGAGCGAAGGCAAGCTCAAGCCGCCCAAGGCGCCGCGGCCGGCATGGTCGGACTCCGACCACGGGCTTGCCGCCTTGTTCGCTTCCTTTCCGGCCAACATCCGCGCCGTGGAACCCGCCGGGCCGATCGTCGAGCTTTGAAGCTGGGCTTCAGGTCGACCGGCCGCCGGCGTCCGGGCGGTCCGTCGGGACCTGCGGGCTACAGGCCCTCGGGCTCGTCAGCCTCGTCCCCGGAGTCCGCGGCGGCGTCCGCTTTGCCGTCGTCGTCGTTGTGTGGCGGGGGCGGCGGCGCGGCGCGCGACGGGCGGATCGGGGGCGGCGGCGGCGCGACGTGGACGCGCGGCGGCCCGCGCTCGCGCAGCCGGACCGGGTCGGGCGCCGCGGCGCCGCCCGGCAGCCGGATCGCCGTGCCCGCATCGATATCGCGCGGGTCGATGCCGGGATTGGCCGCGAGCAAGGCGCGCAGATCGACCCGCGCCCAGCGCGCCAGCGAATAGAGCGTATCGCCATGCCGGAAGCGGTAGACCGGCGCCCGGCCCTCGTGCCGCCTTGCCCGGCCCCCGCCCTCGCCCGCCCAAGGCAGGATCAGCCTTTGCCCGGCCGCGATCCGGGCCGGATCGATCCGGTTCGCGCGCGCGATCTCGCCGACTCCGAAGCCGCAGCGCCGGGCGATGCTGTAGAGCGTGTCGTGGCGAGCCACTGTGTAGCTGTCGCCGCACGCGCCGGGCGCCGCCGGGCCCAGCAGTGACAGAGCGACGGCGGCTAAAGAGAAAAAACCCATGTTTCGCGACTCGCCCGATGGTTGTTAACCATATTGCGGGCCCGGCCGGGGCTTTGCAACGCGTGCGTTCGCCCTACCGAGCCGGGCAGCCTGCGATCCGGCGGCCCTGGATCGGTTGACGTCCGCCTTCCAGCGTGTCGATGCGGATCCCGGGCGTCCCGTCGAAAAACGGGCTGGTCGCAAACGCCGGGTTGCAGAAATAACGCAGCCAAACCCCGTTCAGCTCCTCCGCGGTGTCTCCCCGCCGCCAGCCAGCCGGGCCGTCGAAGACGAGGACCACCGTTTCGCCGTCGGCGTGGATGGAGGTGATCGTCACACCGTCCTCGCCCATGCCAACGAGCGGCTGCAATATGCTGGCAGCCCCTGCGGCCGTGGTGAAGTCCACGCCGGCCGGCACCGAGCAACGATCGACGGTCGCGCTCGTGGATGCGCCTCCCGCAGCCCGGATTTCGACGCGAAGCGTGCGGCCCTCGGTGAAGAAGGCGGCCCCGCCCGCGCCCGCGCAAATGGTGTTCGCGATGACGGGGGCCATGTCGCCGGGAAGTACAGGTCCAGTCCAGTCCGGGGCGATCTCGCCCGCCCAGACCAGCGTCCGTCCCTCGCCGCGGAGGGTGACATGTCTGACGGCGGTGTCCTCCGGCCATTGCGCGCGCCGCGCCACCTCCGCGACCAGCGGATCGACGTCCGCCTGGGTAGCGGCCGGCGGGCAGGCGGTGACCGGCGGACCGGGCAGCGGGTCACGTTCGCCGATCTTGGTGTCGACGCGCAGGATCAGCCCACTTCCGAAAAATGGCGCCAGGTCGGCCGGACGCTGGCAAAATCCCTGCAGGAAGTCCTGCGTTGCGTCGGTGACGGAGGCGCCGGCCGGAAACGCCAGCGTCACGATCACGGCGTTTCCCTCGGGGCGGATCGCGGCGATCGTCATACCGCTCTCTTCGAAGCCGACGAAGGACTGCATGCCCGCCGCGAAGGTTGCGGCCGTCAGGCCTTGGCCGGCCGGGCCGGGGCAGCGATCGACTGTGGTCGATCCTTCCGCACGCCCGGCGCGGGTCACCTCGACTCGAAGTACACGCCCCTGGCTGAAGAAATTCCCCGTACGCGGAGCGGCGCAAATGCCGATGGCCATCGACGACGCCACTAGCGGCGTTCGAATCGTCTCCGGCGAGCCCTCGATCAGGTCGACATTCAGAATCAGCGTCCGCCCTTCGCCCCGCGCTCCGGTGACCCGCATCTGCGCCACAGGCGGCCTGCCGATCCTCTCCCGGAAACCCGCGGCCACGTGCGCGATCATGGGGTCGACAGCCTCCCGCGCGGGCGCTGGCGTCGGCGCGGACATGTAAAGGAGAAGAAGAGCGGCAAGACTCAGCAATGGGACAATTCCTCCGATACTGTGTCACGACCATGACACAGGGCTTCATGGCGATCAATTACTCAGCGGCGCCGGCTATTATGCCTTATATTGGGCGGCCGCCCGCGCCGGGTCTGCGGACGCCGGCCCGCACGCTCGTCGGGTGCCGATGGCCTGCCACCGCGCTGCGCCTCGGGCAACTCGAACCTGAGCCCACCCGAAACCGGATTGGCCTCGGCGAGGCGCAGCGTCAGCCGCTGGCCGGGCGCGTAGCGCGTGCCGCTCTCGTCGCCCACCAGGCTCTGGCTCGCTTCGTCGTAGCGGAAATATTCCCGGCCGAGCGTCGCCGCCGGCACCAGCCCGTCTCCGCCCAGCTCCTCGACCGTGGCAAAGAAGCCGAACGGCTGCACCCCGGTGATCCGGCAGGGCAGCAGCTCGCCGACCTTCTCCGCCAGGAAGGCTGCGACATAGCGGTCCATCGTCTCGCGCTCGGCGATCATCGCGCGCCGCTCGAGGTTGGAGATGAGCTCGCCCGTCACCTCCATCGCCGCCGCTTCCTCGTCGGTCAGCCCGCCCTCGCCCAGCTTGTAGGAGCGGACCAAAGCGCGGTGGACGACGAGATCGGCATAGCGGCGGATGGGCGAGGTGAAATGCGCGTAGGAGCCGAGCGCCAGCCCGAAATGGCCCTGATTCTGCGGGCCGTAATAGGCCTGGGTCTGGCTGCGCAGGATCTGCTCCATCACCTGGGGGAGAATCGCCGACTCCTCTTCCCTTCCCCCGCGCTCATTCGTTCCCCCGCGCTCATTCGTTCCCCGGCGAAGGCCGGGGTCCAGTTTTTCTCCTTTTCCCGGGCCCCGGCCTCCGCCGGGGAACATCATCGAGCGAGCGCGCTCGATGATGTTGTTGAAGGTCGCGGGCTTGACCACCTGCCCCAGCGCGAATTCGACGCCGAACGTCTTCAGATAATCCTTGAGCGCGACCAGCTTCTCGCGGCTCGGCGGCTCGTGGACGCGGTACATGACCGGCGCCTTTTTCGCCTCCAGCGCCTTCGCCGCGGCGACATTGGCCGCGATCATATAATCCTCGATCACTTTGTGCGCATCCAGCCGCTCGCGCGGCGCCACCGAGAGGATCCGCCCCTTCTCGTCGAGCGTCACCCGCCGCTCCGGCAGCTCGAGTTCCAGCGGCCCGCGCTCCTCCCGCGCGGCGTAGAGCGCGCGCCAGCACGCCCAGAGCGGGAGCAGGGTGGAGTGGACGAGAGCGGGATCGACGGGCGGGGGTGCGGGCTCGATGTCGGGCATCGAACAGGGGGAGGATGAAACCTCAATGCGTTCCCCACCCTCCTCGTTCGTCCCGAGCGAAGTCGAGGGGCGTTGCTCGGAGTCGGTGCCAGCGCCCCTCGACTTCGCTCGGGACGAACGGATTTGGTTGGTCTCTTCCCCGTCGATCGCGGCCTGTGCGTCTTCATAGGCGATATTGGCGGCGATGCGGACTCGGGCGCGGGTGAAGCGCCAGCGCGTGAGCCGGCCGTCCTTGGCGACCTTGAGGTGGCAGACCAGAGCCGCCCGGTCCTCGCCTTCCTTCAGCGAGCAGATTTCCGCCGACAGGCTTTCCGGCAGCATCGGCACCACCCGGTCGGGGAAATAGACGCTGTTGCCGCGCCGCCGCGCCTCCTTGTCGAGCGCCGAGCCCGGCCGCACGTAATAGGAAACGTCGGCGATCGCGACGATCGCCTTCCAGCCGCCCTCGTTCTTCGGGTCGTCGTCGCTCGCCGCCCACACCGCATCGTCATGGTCGCGCGCATCGGCGGGGTCGATCGCGACGATGGGAATGTGGGTGAGGTCTTCGCGCGCGCCGAGGTCCAGCTTCGCCACCCGCTCCGCCTCGTCGATCACGCCCTCGGGAAACTCGTGCGGAATGCCGAGCTTGTGGATCGCGATCAGGCTGAAGCTCCGGGGCGCGAAGGGATCGCCCAGCAACCTCTCGACCCGCGCCGCCAGCCGAGGCGGCCGGCCGGTCTTCTCGGCGAGGACGAGGTCGCCGGCCTGCGCCTCGCCGAGATCGGAGATGGGCAGCTCGCGCCGCTCCTTCTTCTCGACCGGCCGCAGCCAGTGGGAGGTCCCTTCGAGGTGGACGACGCCGAGCACCAATTCGCTGCCGCTCAGCAATTTCTTCATCGGATGGGCGATCCAGCCGCCTTTGCCCTCCTCGGTGCGCGACAGCACGCGGTCGCCGACGCCGAGCGCGGACCCCCGGCCCTTTCGCTCCATCACCCGCAGCCTCGGCGGCTCGCCCTCCGCCTCCCAGCGCTCGGGCACCGCATAAGCGCGGCCGCTGTCGTCGACGTCGATGACGCGCAGCACCGTCACCTTGGGCACCCCGCCCAGCTTGTGGAAGGCGCGGCCGGGCGCCGAATCGATCAGCCCCTCGTCGGCCATGTCCTTGAGCAGGGCCTTGAGCTCGATCTTCTCATTGCCCTTGAGCCCGAAGGCCCGCGCAATCTCGCGCTTGCCCGCCGGCGTGTCGGACGACTGGATGAAGTCGAGAATCTGCTCGCGGCTGGGAAGGCCGGGCTGGACTGGTCTTCTGGCCATCAAATCCTGCTACGGTGTCGGAGGCGGAGGCGGAGGCGTGTATGGCCCGAACGCGCCACCTGGTACCGCGGATGCAACCGGGCTCTCCGACCCGTCCGCCGCGACCGATGAGACGCCGAACACCCAATCGTCGACTCGGATGCCGCGGAGCACGGGGTTGCAGGAACCCTCCCCCGTCTGCTCACCTCGAGTGTTTATCTCGACGCTGCAGCGGGTGCCTTCGATCCGAAGGCTGTTTTCCCATTGGGAGGCGTCGGTTCGCCGCCATCGAACGATGTACGCCCTGGCATCCCTGACCCAGGCCCATCGAAGGCTCGTATCAGTGGAGACTGCCCCCTGCACCACCGGCTCCGGCGGCATCGGCGCCCGCGCCAGCGCGGCGAGCGCCGCCACGTTGAGCTGCGTCACCCGGCGCAGATAGGGAAAGTCCATCCGCTCGATCGTGTCGCCATAGACCACGCCATTCTCGGTCCTCAGATCCTGGTGCTGCCAATTGTAATTCTCGACCGCGACCGAGAAGCGCACCGCCGGGAAGCCCGCATTGAGGAATTCGGTATGATCCCCGCCCCGCCCGAAGCGGTCGTTGCGCCAGATCGGCCGCACATCGAGGCCGAGGCTGAGCTGGTCCGCCAGCGTGTCGAGGAATCGCGAGAGGTTGCGCGACGGCGAATCGTTCTCGCCGCCCTGGCTGCGCACCAAAGGCCGCAGCGCCTCCCCGCCCTCCCAGCGCAGCCCTTCGGAAAAGACTCGCACGTTGGCATCGTCGCAAACCCCGTCCGACCCGCAGCTGTTGCCGATAATATCGTTGTTGAGGTTGGCGACCACCCGCCAGCCCTGCGCCCGCGCATAATCGGCGAGGATCTTGCCGCCGTGCAGCCCCTGCTCCTCGCCAGACAGCACGCCGTAGACGATGGTGCCCGCGAAGCGGTGGCGCGAGAGCACGCGGGCCGCCTCGATCACCGCCGCCGTGCCCGAGCCGTCGTCATTGGCGCCGGGCGCGTCGGCCGTCGCGTTCATCGGATCGGTGACCCGGCTGTCGATATGGCCGGTGATGATGACGACGCGGCCGGGATCGGAGGTGCCGCGCTGGATAGCGACGACATTCTCGACCAAAGTCGGGTTGGGGATGCGCCGGCCCGTCACAACGTCCCCCGTGCGCACGATCTGGAGGCAGCCGCCGCAGCCGCGCGAGATGTTCTCGAATTCGGCCTGCGTCCAGCCCAGCGCGGCGCCGATTCCGCGCGTGGGGTGGTCGCGCGCCGAAAGCGTGTGCCTGGTGCCGAAGCCGACCAGCCGCTCGACCGTGGCGCGCAACCGCGCCTCAGACACCTGGTCGGCAACGATGCGCAAAGGCGCGGGCGCAGGCGGCGTCTGCTGGGCGGACGCGGCGGCGGCGAGCAGGAGCAGCATAGACATGGCGAGCACCGATACTCGCTTCGCTCCCGATTGGAAGCACCTGATCGAACCGCCTCCGGCCTTCGTCGAAGCGCGGCGCGCCGCCGCCGCCCGCCCGCCCGCCACGCCGTCCATTGTTGGTCCTCCATGGACACGGACCTCGCGACCGGCCTCGGGCCTCGGGCCCCGTGCTCCGGATGCTGAATCCAAGCCAGCATGACGAGAGAAAGATCATCAGGGACTGCCGCATGACCCGCCTGCTCGCCGCAAGCCAAAGCGCAAGCTCCAGCCCAAGCCCAAGCCCAAGCCCAAGCGCAAGCGCAAGCGCAAGCCCCAGCCCAAGCCCAAGCCCAAGCGACACAGCCCAAGCCCAGGGCAAAGCCCCGCACGGGCTCCCCGGTCCCCGCGCGCAGCATCAAAATCAGCCGTATGAAGATAGTTTTCCCTTATAAGGGATGTCCCTTATAAGGGAACTTGCCGAGACTCAGTTCGCACTCGCGATCGACCTCGCGATCGATCTCGCGGTCGTCCCGCGATCGCGGGCCAAGGCGCGGGCGAAGGCGCGAGTCCAGGGCTCAGGCGAAGGCGCCGGGGACGCGGACGCGGGCGGGTGCGGCGAAGCCGAACCGCCGGCGAGCGCAAGCGGGGCGGGTGAAAGCGGGAGGATGCTATGCGCGGGCCGGAACGAACCATCGCGATCGATCTTGACGTGCATCGCGCGATCGAGCGGGCGCGGCTGGGTCTCGGCGAAAGCCAGAATGACATTTTGCGCCGGTTGCTGCTGCTGGGCCGGAAGCGCCGGTCCGGGGTCGCGCCCGGCGGCGACGGCGGCGCGCCCCGCCGCGCCGGCGGTCCGCGCGGACGGGGCCTGTGGGCGGTCGAGATCGCCGGCCGCCGCATTCCCGCCGCCAACCTCAAGGCCGCCTGGCGCGTCCTGCTGCGCGAGCTCGCCGCCTCCCAACCGCGTTTCCTCGACGAGCTCGCCGCCGAGAGCGGCCGCGGACGCCGGTTCGTCGCGCGCTCGCCGGCTGCGCTCTATCCGCGCTCGCCGCATCTCGCCCTCCGCCACGCCGAGCCCCTGATCGAGGGCTGGTTTGTCGACGGCAACGTCTCGGCCGACCAGGTCGCCCGACGCGCCCGAATCGCGGCGCGGCTGTGCGGGCTGCATTACGGCTCGGACGTGCGCATCCTCGACAACCTGCGCGAGCTGTAGGCCGTCCCCGGCCCAGTCGCGGCGATCGTGCAACGATCGCAAGCTGGGCGGGAGTCGGCCCAGCCGGCCGACGGGTCGGCCAGAGGCCGACCCGATCGACGTCACGGCAGTGGCAGGGGACGAGATGCCCCGCATCCCGTAGATCGCGCCCGGGGCGCGATCGACCCTGCCACGGTGCCGTGGCAGCCTTGAAGGGCATCGTCCTCGCCGCCGAACGCGCCAATCCCGCTTTCATCCTCCCTCGGGATCATGAGGAACGCGACCTGCCGCGCGGGAGGGCGGTGGCGTCGGGCCGGGCCGAACGCTGGCGCTACGTGGGGAAATGAGCGCGCCTCAAAGGCAGGTGCCCCATTCCACAGGAGGCGAGGACGCAAGCAGGCGGTCGGTCTCCCCGAGCAGCGCGCCAAGCGCCCCCGCCGCGCCTTCGCTTGCTTGCTGATACAATTCGAGCGTGTCCGGATGGCAAAGCTGTGCATCGCCGACGATCTGGCGCGCGCGATACTCGGCCATGAGCGCCGCTCCCTCGGTGGAATGCCGCCGGGTATAATCCTCGAGGCGCGAGACGGAGCGTTCGAGCTCGGCCTGGAATGGCGCGTTGCGGGCCCCGGCGCATCTCCTGCCGACCTCCACCAGGCTCGCATTGACCGCCCAGACGCAGAGCAGCCCGGCCCGTCCGACGACTTGCTGTTCGCGGGCGGGCGGATCGGCGATGCGTGCGCTGCCGGGCGATACGGCCATGGCCGCCGCCAGCAGCGCCAAAGCGGCGATTCTCGGGCCCGTGCCTCCCATCATCTCAGCCCGCCATCACCTCCTGCTCGATCGCGCCGAAGATGGAGCGGCTCGCTTCATCCTCCATCCAGATCCGCACCCGGTCGCCCGCCTTGAGGAACGGCGTCGCCGGCGCGCCGTCGAGGATGGTCTCCACCGTGCGCACCTCCGCGAGGCAGGAATAGCCCTTGCCGCCGCGGTCCACCGGCCTGCCCGGCCCGCCGTCCGCATCCCTGTTGGAAACCGTGCCCGAGCCGAGGATCGTGCCCGCGCCGAGATTGCGGGTCCTGGCGAGGTGGGCGACGAGCGTGCCGAAATCGAAAGTCATGTCCTCGCCCGCATCCGCCCGGCCGAAGGGAGCGCCGTTGAGGTCGACCTTGAGCACGCCATGCAGCTTCCCGTCCGCCCAGGCCGCGCCCAATTCGTCCGGCGTGACGAAGACCGGCGAGAGGGCCGAAGCGGGCTTGGACTGGACGAAGCCGAAGCCCTTGGCGAGCTCGGCCGGGATCAGGTTCCTGAGCGAGACGTCGTTGACCAGCCCGACCAGGCGAATCCCCTCCAGCGCCTCCTCCCGGCTCGCGCCGCGCGGCACGTCGCCGGTGACGACGACGATCTCCGCCTCGAGGTCGCAGCCCCAAGCCTCATCGGCGAGCGGGACCGGGTCGCGCGCGCCGAGCATCTCGTCGGACGCGCCCTGATACATGAGCGGGTCGGTCCAGAAGCTCTCCGGCATCTCGGCGCCGCGCGCTTTCCTGACCAGCTCGACATGGTTCACATAGGCCGAGCCGTCCGCCCACTGGTAAGCGCGCGGCAGCGGTGCCGCGGCGGCGCGCTCGTGGAAGCGGTCGCGGGGGATGGTGCCATGCTCGAGGTCGGTGGCGAGCAGCTCGAGCTGCGGCGCCGTCCGCTCCCAATCGTCGAGCGCGGCCTGCAGCGTCGGCGCGAGATGGCCCGCATCGGCGCACCAGGCGAGGTCGCGGCTCACCACCACGAGGCGGCCGTCGCGGCCCTGTTTGAGGGAACCAAGCTTCATTCGTTTCTCCCACGTCATCCTGACGAAAGTCAGGACCCATGAACACGGAGCGTGACCGCTGCACGCAATCCGCGTTCATGGATCCCGGATCAAGTCCGGGATGACGGGCGGTGCACTGGCATTTCCCTTCACCCTTGGCTAGTGGCGCCCTACATATCGAACGCGGCGCTGTTGACGCCGCCAGGAGTTTCGCATGGGCAAGCACGAACCGATTGTCGCGACCGATGAGACCGATGCGGCCGCCGAGATCGCCGGTCTGATCGCGCGGGCGAGGCTGGCGCAGGCGCAGATCGAGCATGCCTCGCAGGAGCGGGTGGACGAATTGATCCGCGCCATGGTCTGGTCGGTCGCCCGCCCCGGCGTCGCCGAGGAGATCGCCCGCCACACCGTCGAGGAGACCCAGCTCGGAAATTATGACGGCAAATATCTCAAGATCTTCCGCAAGACCCGCGCCGCCCTCATGGACATCATCGACGACAAGTCGGTCGGCATCATCGAGGACGATCCCGAGCGCAATATCGTCGTCTTCGCCAAGCCGGTGGGCGTGATCGGCGCGCTCTCGCCGTCGACCAACCCGGAGGCGACCCCGGTGATCAAGGCGATCAACGCGGTCAAGGGCCGCAACGCGATCGTCATCGCCCCCCATCCGCGCGCCAGGCTCACCAACAAGCTGGTCGTCGACAAGATGCGCGAGGCGCTGGTCAGGATGGGCGCGCCGGCCGACCTCGTCATCGCGATCGAGACGCCCACGCTCGAGAAGACCAACCAATTGATGAAGCAGTGCGACCGCATCCTCGCCACCGGCGGCAGCCCGATGGTGGCGGCGGCCTATGCGAGCGGCACGCCCGCCTTGGGCGTCGGCGCCGGCAATGCCGTGATCACCGTCGACGAAACCGCCGACCTCGACGACGCCGCCGAGAAGATCCGCATCTCCAAGACGCTCGACATGGCCGCCTCCTGCTCGTCGGACAACAGCGTCCTCCTGGTCGACGCGATCCACGACGAGATGCTGGCCAGGCTCATCGAGAAGGGCGGCCTCGTCCTCGACGAGGAGCAGAAGGCGAAGCTCCAGGCCGTGCTCTGGGTCGGCGGCGCGCTCAACCCGAAGATCGTCGCCCAGCCGCCCGAGGCGATCGCCGCGATGGCGGGCTTCGACATTCCGGACGGCACCAAATTCTTCATCGTCCCCGAAACCGGCACCGGCCCGGACTATCCCTTTTCGGGCGAGAAGCTGACCGTCACCATGACGCTCTATCGCGTCGCCGACATCGACGAGGCGATCGCGATGACCAACCGCATCCAGGCCTATCAGGGCCAGGGCCACAGCTGCGGCATCTATTCGCGCTCCGACGCCAACATCATGAAGCTCGCCGAGGCCACCCGCACCTGCCGGGTGATGGTCAACCAGCCCCAGGCCGCATCGAACAGCGGCAATTTGTGGAACGGCATGCGCCAGACCTTCTCATTGGGCTGCGGCTCCTGGGGCGGCACCGGCACCAGCCACAACATCAACTGGCGCGACCTGATCAACGAGACCTGGGTGTCGAAGCCGCTGGCGGTGCCGAAGGTGCTGCCGAGCGATGACGAGCTGTTCGGCGATGTGATCGGGAAGCTGGGCTGAGCCCGGCCTCAGTGATTATTCCACGTCATCCTGACGAAAGTCAGGACCCATGAACGCGGAGGCGGCAAGCTTGCACGGCCAGTGTTCATGGATCCCGAATCAAGTTCGGGATGACGGATGCTGCGGCAGCGGATCGAACCCCAACTCGATCGCCCGGTCTTCCCAGAAGGGATTATGCTCCTCGATGAGCGCGATCTTCCATGCCCGCCGCCAGGCCTTGAGCTGCTTTTCGCGCGCGATGGCGTTGTACATAGCTGCGAACTGTTCGAAATGAACAAGCCGATGCACCGCATATTCGGAGGTGAAGCCCCGCATTGTTCCGGACCGATGCAGATGCAGGCGCCCCATAAGGTCCGATGTCACGCCGATATAGATCGTCCCGTGCCGGCGGCTGGCGAGAATGTAGACGAACGGCTCCTTTGCCACCAAAGCCCCCTTCGTCATCCTGACGAAAATCAGGATCCATGAACCCGGCGGGAGAAAATCCGCGCAATCCGTGTTCATGGATGCTGAATCAAGTTCAGCATGACGTTAAGGGCGACTCAATGAGAAAGATCGATCCATGAAAGCCCTCGTCAAAAAGGAGCGCGCGCGCGGTCTCTGGCTGGAGGACGTGGCCGAGCCGGAGCCCGGCATCAACGACGTCAAGATCGCCGTGAAGCGGACCGCGATCTGCGGCACCGATCTGCACATCTACAAATGGGACGAATGGGCGCAGAAGACCATTCCGGTGCCGATGGTGGTCGGCCACGAATTCGTCGGCGAGATCGTGGCGGTGGGCGACAACGTCAACGATTACGCGCCCGGCATGATCGTCTCGGGCGAAGGCCATATCGTCTGCGGCCGTTGCCGCAATTGCATGGCCGGCCGCCGCCACCTGTGCGCCTTTACGAGCGGCGTCGGGGTCAACCGGCCCGGCGCGTTCGCCGAATATATCGTCATCCCCAACGCCAATGTCTGGCACCATGCCGACCGCATCGATCTCGACATCGCCTCGATCTTCGATCCGTTCGGCAACGCAACCCACACCGCCCTGCAATGGGACCTGGTCGGCGAGGACGTGCTGATCACCGGCGCCGGCCCGATCGGCGCGATGGCCGCGGCGGTCGCGCGCCATGCCGGCGCCCGCCACGTCGTCATCACCGACGTCAACGACTACCGCCTCTCGCTCGCCGGGCAGCTCGGCGCGACCCGCACCGTCAACGTCAGCCAGGAGAAGCTGCCCGACGTCCAGAAGGAGCTGGGCATGACCGAGGGCTTCGACGTCGGCCTGGAAATGTCCGGCAATCCGAGCGCGCTCAGGGATATGCTCGACAACATGGCGCATGGCGGCAAGGTCTCGATGCTCGGCATTCCGGAGGGCGAGGTCGCGATCGACTGGAACAAGGTCATCTTCAACATGCTGACCCTGAAGGGCATTTACGGCCGCGAGATGTTCGAGACCTGGTACAAGATGAGCGTGATGATCCAGTCCGGCCTCGATCTCTCCCCGATCATCACCCACCGCCTGCCCTATCAGGAGTTCGAACAGGGTTTCGAGGCGATGCTCCAGGGCGGCACCGGCAAGGTCGTGCTCAACTGGGAGTGAAGATTGGCCACGACAGCGATCCCGTCATTCCAGCGAAAGCTGGAATCCCACTTTTTCTCCACGTGCGGTAAAGGCAGTGAGATCCCAGCTTCGCTGGGATGACGATTGTGAAAGCAGACAAATGTACGGCGAATTCCAGCAGCATCTCCAGGGCGAGCTCGACGGCATCCGCGAGGCCGGCTTCTACAAGAAAGAGCGCGTCATCACGACCCCGCAGGGCAGCCATGTCGAGGTCGCGACCGGCGAGGACGTGATCAACCTGTGCGCTAACAACTATCTCGGCCTCGCCCAGGACGCCCGCGTCCAGGCCGCGGCGCAGGAGGGGCTGGAACGCTGGGGCTATGGCCTGGCTTCGGTCCGCTTCATCTGCGGCACGCAGGCGGTCCACAAGCAGCTCGAGGACCAGCTCTCGGCCTGGCTCCAGATGGAGGACACGATCCTCTACCCCTCCTGTTTCGACGCGAATGGCGGCCTCTTCGAGACTCTGCTCGGCCCCGAGGACGCGGTCATTTCCGACGAGCTCAACCACGCCTCGATCATCGACGGCGTCCGCCTCTGCAAGGCGCAGCGCTACCGCTACAGGAATGCCGACATGGCCGACCTGGAGACGCAGCTCAAAGCCGCCGACGCCGCCGGCGCGCGCTTCAAGCTGATCGCCACCGACGGCGTCTTCTCGATGGACGGCTATATCGCCCCCCTCGCCCAAATCTGCGGCCTTGCCGAGCGTTACGGCGCGCTCGTCCATGTCGACGACAGCCACGCCACCGGCGTGGTCGGCGCGCACGGCCGCGGCTCGCCCGAACATTGCGGCGTGATCGACCGGATCGACATCGTCACCGGCACGCTCGGCAAGGCGCTGGGCGGCGCCAGCGGCGGCTTCACCAGCGCGAAGAGGGAGATCGTCGAGCTGCTCCGCCAGCGCTCGCGCCCCTACCTCTTCTCCAACAGCGTCGCCCCGGCGATGGTCGCCGGCGCCGCCAAGGCGGTCGAGCTCGCCGCCGCGGGCGACGACCTGCGCGCGCGCCTTCGCGACAATATGCGCTTCTTCCGAGAAGGCCTCACCGACGCCGGCTTCGAGCTGCTCCCCGGCGAGCACCCGATCATCCCGGTCATGCTCCACGATGCCCGCCGCGCATCCGCGCTCGCCGACGCCCTTCTGAAGAAAGGCGTCTACGTGATCGCTTTCTCCTATCCCGTCGTCCCGAAGGGCAAGGCCCGCATCCGCACCCAGATCTCCGCGACCCATACCCGCGACGAGCTGGAGCGCGCGGTGGCGGCCTTCGCCGAGGCCGGACGCGAACTGTCGTAAGCGAGCGCGCTACGTCATCCTGACGAAGCATACCCTGAGCCTGCCGAAGGGTCAGGACCCATGAACACGGAGATCGAAGGTTCGCCAGCCCGTGTTCATGGATGCTGAATCAAGTTCAGCATGACGCTACAAGGGGTATCATGACTCGCGGCTTTCTCCTCCCGCTCCTCGCGGCCCTCCTGCCGCTCGGCGCGCTTGCCGCCGGCTCCGCCCAGCAGCCGGTGACCAACGAGACCGCGCCCGGCGGGCCGGGCCGCCTGTGCTTCAGGGACAGCAGCCTCGATCTCCTCGAGGGCGAGGCCGTCCAGCTGACCGCCGGCGTCCATGGCGTCCGGCTCGAGATTTCGGGCCCCGCCGGGCGCTTCACTTATTCGGAGAACGAGATGTTCGCCGAGCCGCGGACGGCGGGCGAGCCGGTCTCGGTGCGCGCGGGCCTTCGGGTGGCGCGCCATCGCCGGCAGGGGGCGACCAGCTACCTCTTCCACGGTCCGATCGCGGCTTATCGCGACGGCAAGACGCGGCCCGTCGTCTGGATAGGCGGCGAGGCGCTGGCCGGCGGGGCCGCGGACCTCGCCATTCTCGCCCGAGTCCGCACCGGCCCGCCGGACGGGTGCATGCGGCGCTACGATTACGGCTGGGAAAGCGCGCCGCCGCCTGGGCAAAATGCGCAATGACGCGCCGCCGCGAAATGAGCGCGTGCGCGGCTCTGAAGGATGGCGTGAAATGATAAAACCGTTCCTGGGTCTGGCCCTCCTGTTTTCCGCCGGCGCCGCTGTCGCGCAGGAGCGCGAGCAGGAAGGCGGCATCATGGGGCCCTATGTGGGTCGGGTGCGCAGCGATGGACCCGCGACGGTCTGCGGCCATGCCTTCGCCATCCGCTTAACCGCAGGCGAGTTCGCAAACCGGCAGGAAGGGCCCGATTTCACCCTCTTCTACGTCACTGCCGCCGACGGCCCCTTCCTGCTTTACGAAGGTGGCCATCCCCAGCCGCATGATGACGAGATCAGGATCGGCGAACATACGATCATCGCGATCCACGACAATCGCAGCGCCGCGGCCAAGGCGCGCAGCCGGATCCGCGACCGCCTGCTCACCGGCGAGGCCTTCCGCGCCGCCTGCCCTGCGAGGAGCGGCGGCTGATGCGCGGGCGCCTTCTCCCGCTCGCCGTCGCCGCGAGCCTGCTTGCCGCTCTCCCCGCGGACGCGCAGCCGGTGCCGCCCACGCGTGGGCCGAACAATTCCGTTCTCGGCTCTGCGGAGCAGAACCGGACGCCGGGACCGGGCTGGGTCTGCTTCATCGATAACGGAGTCGCGCTCGCGGCCGGCGAGACCGCCTATATCGACTATATGGGATTGCACGTGGCGGCCTGGAGGGTGATCGGACCGCGTGGCCAAATTCTGATCAAGGAAGGCAATAGCTGGGCTGAACCGGCCGAGCCCGGCCAGGCCGTGGAGGACGCGCGCGGCCGCAGGATCCGGCGCTATGGCACGCCCGGCACATTCCGCTATTTGATCTACGGCATCGCCGAGACCGCCGGCCCTGAAGAGCGCCCCTCGGTCTGGGTGGAAGGCCCGGCGCTGACCGGCGATGCAACGGATCGCGCCATTCTCGACCGAATCGAGCCGCGGCCACGTCCGGCGCCCTGCCGCCGGCGCATTCTCTACGGCTTCTTCTTCGACTGATGAAACGCCTGCTCGTCGCCTTCCTCATTATCCTCGCCCTCGCCGCGACCCCTGCCACGGCGCAGAAGCGGATCGCGTTCAGCTTCGACGACGTGCCGCGCCGGCCGGGCGCCTTCATGACCTCCGAGCAGCGCACGCAGCGGCTGATCGCGGCGCTGCGCCGCTCGGGCGTGCGCCAGGCCGCCTTCTTCCTCACGCCCGGCCATCTCGAACAGCCCTGGGGCGCCGGCGGCGAGGCGCGGATCGCGGCCTATGTCCGCGCCGGCCACGTCATCGCCAATCACAGCTATGCGCACCGCGGCTTGAGCCGGATCGGGGCTGAGGCCTATCTGGCCGACATCGACCGCGCCTCGGCCTGGCTCGCGGGCCGGCGCGGCTACAGGCCCTGGTTCCGCTATCCCTTTCTCGACGAGGGCACGCGCCGGGGCGCCGAGCCCACCGCCCGCGACGCGGTCCGCGCCGGGCTCGCTCAGCGCCGCCTCCTCAACGGCTATGTCACCGTCGACAGCTACGACTGGTATCTCGACGATCTCGCCAACCGCGCCCGCGCCGCCGGCCACGCTATGGACATGGCGGCGCTGCGCGACCTCTATGTCGAAATCGTCGTCGACGCCGCCGAATTCGCCGACCGCCTGGCCGTCCAAACCCTGGGCCGCCGCCCCGTCCAGGTCGTCCTGATGCACGAAACCGACCTCGAGGCGATGTTCCTCCCCGACGCGATCGCCGCCCTGCGCCGCCGCGGCTGGCGCATCGCCACCATGGACCAGGCCTATCGCGACCCGATCGCCCGCGTCGTGCCCGACGCCCGCTACCTCGGCGGCGGCCGCCTCACCGCCATCGCCAACGCCGCCGGCCGGCCTCCGAGCGAGCTCGTCCCCGCGCTCAACGAGGAGGCGACTATCCTGCGGCTGTTCAACGAGCGGGTCTTGCGGCAGGCGGGGCGCATTGATTAAATTCAATGATAAGAATGTTTCGATGACCCTCTTTCACCGGAAATGAAAACTCGTTATGAACGCTGAATGATGGCCCAGTTCGGCTTCGATACGCTCGCATTCGTAAAGCGGCTTTCCGCCGCGGGCATGAATGCCCGTCAGGCGGAGGCCTTGGCCGAAGCGCTGACCGGCCACGCGTTCACCCAGGTCGCGACCAAGGCCGATCTGAAGGAATTGGAGCTTCGGCTCACTATGCGTATGGGCGTGATGTTCGCGGCGACGATCGCCATTCTTGGGACGCTGACCGCCCTGTCCTGAACGCTCCCGTTGCGATTTTCCCTGCCCGCGCTAGAGCGCCCCCATGAGCCAGTTCGACCTCACTGACGAGCAGCGCCAGATCCAGGAGATGGCGCGGCAATTCACCGCCGATGCGATCACGCCCCACGCCGCCGAGTGGGACGAAAAGCACATCTTCCCGCGCGACACGATCCGCGCGGCGGCCGAACTGGGCTTCGGCTCGATCTACGTCTCGGAGGAGAGCGGCGGCATCGGCCTGGGCCGGCTCGAGGCGGCGCTCATCATGGAGGCGATGGCCTATGGCTGCCCCTCGACCTCGGCTTTCATCTCGATCCACAATATGGCGAGCTGGATGATCGACCGGTTCGGAGCGCAGCCGGTCAAGGACAAATATCTCCCCTCGATGGTGACGATGGAGCGGATCGCCTCCTATTGCCTGACCGAGCCGGGCTCGGGCTCCGACGCGGCGGCGCTCAAGACCAAGGCGGTCAAGGACGGCGGCGACTATGTCGTCTCGGGCTCCAAGGCCTTCATCTCGGGCGGCGGCGAGAACGAAATCTACGTGTGCATGGTCCGCACCGGTGTCGACGGGCCCAAGGGCATTAGCTGCCTGGTGATCGAAAAGGACATGGCGGGCGTCAGCTTCGGCGCGCAGGAGAGGAAGCTCGGCTGGCATTCGCAGCCCACCGCCCAGGTCAATTTCGACGAGGTCCGGGTTCCGTCCGAGAATCTCGTCGGCGGAGAGGGCGAAGGCTTCCGCATCGCGATGATGGGTTTGGACGGCGGCCGCCTCAATATCGGCGCCTGCTCCCTGGGAGGCGCCCAGCGCTGCCTCGACGAGGCCGTCTCCTATACGAAGGAGCGCAAGCAGTTCGGGCAGGCGATCGCCGATTTCCAGAACACCCAATTCACCCTGGCCGACATGGAGACCGAGCTCCAGGCCGCTCGCATGCTGCTCTACGCCGCTGCGGTGAAGGTCACCGAAAACGCCCCCGACAAGACCAAATTCGCCGCCATGGCAAAGCGCCTCGCCACCGATTCGGGCTCGTCGATCGTCGACCGCGCGCTCCAGCTCCACGGCGGCTACGGCTATCTCCAGGACTATCCGATCGAACGCTTCTGGCGCGACCTGCGCGTCCACTCGATCCTCGAAGGCACCAACCAGGTCATGCGGATGATCGTCGGCCGGGAGCTCACCCGCCAGTGACCCCCTCCTTCTCCCCCGCGAAGCGGGCTAGACCTCTTTCTTCTCCCCTTCCTCCGCGCCTCCGCGCCTCCGCGCGCACAAAAAAGTGGGTTCGCGCGGAGACGCGGAGACGCGGAGAGTCCGTAGGGGTGATTGCGTGACGGGCAAAATTCTGGCGACGATTGAAGGCCGGGTCGGCAGGCTTCGCCTGAACCGCCCCGAGGCGATCCATGCGCTCGATCTCGACATGGTCCGCGGGATGACCGAGGCCCTGCAGGGCTGGCAGCACGATCCCGCCGCCAAGCTCATCCTGATCGATCATGCGCAGGGCCGGGGCTTTTGCGCCGGCGGCGATGTCGTCACCATCGCCCGTTCCAGCCAGGGCCATGGCGCGGCGGGCCAGGCCTTCTTCTTCCAGGAATATCGGATGAACCACCTCATGTACACTTACCCCAAGCGCGGGGTGGTGTTCATGGACGGGATCGTGATGGGCGGCGGAGTCGGCATCGCCTGCCCCTGCAAATATCGGATCGCGACCGAGCGGACCCTTTTCGCAATGCCGGAGACCTCGATCGGCCTCTTCCCCGACGTCGGCGGCGGCCGCTACCTCTCCCGCCTGCGCGGGCGCATCGCCCAGTTCCTGGCGCTGACCGGGGCGCGGCTCGACGGGGCGGAGTGCGTCGCGCTCGGCCTCGCCACCCACTATATTCCCTCCGACCGGCTGGAGGATGTGAAGCGCCGGCTGATCGAGGTCCCCGAGCATGTCGAGGCGATCCTGCGCGCCGCGAGCGTCGAGCCGCCGCCCGCCCGGATCGTGGAGAATTACGCCATCATCGACCGCTGCTTCGCCTCCGACCGGCTCGAGGACATTCTTGCCGCCCTGGAGGCGGACGGCTCCGAATGGGCGATGAAGGAGCTGGCGACGCTCCGCGCCAAATCCCCCACCGCCTGCAAGGTCTCGCTCAGGCTGCTCGTCGAAAGCCCCAGGCAATTCCACTTCCTCGACGAGATGCGGCTCGAATATGGCATCGTCGTACGCATGTTCCGCCATCCGGACTTCATCGAGGGCGTGCGCGCGCTTTTGATCGACAAGGATAATAGGCCGCGCTGGACCCCTGCGGCGCCGGAAGAGGTTACGGACGCCATGATCGACCGCATCTTCGACCCGCTGCCGCCGGAGGAAGCATGGACGCCCTTGGAGCACGACCGATGACCGCCACCCAGCTCCGTTCGTCCCGAGCGAAGTCGAGGGGCGCTGGCACGGACTCATCACGCGCGCCCCTCGACTTCGGCCTTTTGGCCGAAGTTTATCCTGAGCGCCGCCGCAGGCGGCGTCGAAGGGCTCGGGACGAACGAGGATTGTGGATATCAATATGACCGACAACCGCGTCTGGAAGCTCCCGCAAAGCGCCCCCGATCCGGCCGAGCTGGCGGCCGCCTGGACCAAGGTCGTCGAGAACGGCATCGCGGCGATGCGCGCCGGCGCCGGCACCGCGCCGAGCCTCGCCTTCGATCCGACCGCGCCCGCCCGCGCCATGGCCGAATTCACCGTCCAGCTCTGGTCGAACCCGATGGCCGTCCTGCAGGCGAGCCAGGCGGCCGCTTCGGAATGGGCCGAGCTGTGGGGCGCCGCCGCCCGCCGCGCCGCCGGCCAGGAGGTCGAGCCCGTCATTGCCCCCGAGCGCGGCGACCGCCGCTTCGGCGACGCCGCCTGGAGCGAGGACCCGGTCTTCGACTATCTCAAGCAGGCCTATCTGCTCGCCAGCAAGCAGGCGACCGAGCTGGTCTCGAAGAGCGAGGGCATAGACGAGGCCACCCGCACCCGCGCCGAATTCTACACCTCTGCCTATCTCGGCGCTCTCTCCCCGGCCAACTTCGCCTTCACCAATCCGGAGGCGATCCGCCGCGCGATCGACACCGGCTCGATCAGCCTCCTGTCCGGCCTCGCCAACCTCCTCGCCGACGCCGCCACCGACGCCAAGCTGCCCAAGCGCCGCGCCAGCGCCGAGTTCGAGCTCGGCAAGGACATCGCCGCCACGCCCGGCAGCGTCGTCTTCCAGAACGATCTGATGCAGCTCATCCAGTATGCGCCGATGACGGATGAGGTGGTGAAGCGCCCACTCCTCTACGTACCGCCGCTGGTGAACAAATATTATCTGCTCGACCTGCAGCCCAAATCCTCCCTGATCCGCTGGCTCGTGGAGCAGGGCCACACGCTCTTCGTCATCTCCTGGGTCAATCCCGGCCCGGAGCTCGCCGACAGGGGCCTCGACGATTATCTCGATCTGGGCCCCGCCGCCGCCCTCGACGCAATCGCAAAGGCCACCGGCGAGCGCGAAGTCGACCTGTTCGGCTTCTGCATGGGCGGAACACTCGCCGCCATGGCCGCCGCCCGCGCCGAACCGGGCCGGATCGCCTCGCTGAGCACGATCGGCTCGATGTTCGATTTCGCCAATATGGGCCAATGGTCGACCTTCAAGGAGCCCAAGCAGATCGAGGCGATGGAGCGCCATCTCCAGGCCAAGGGCGTGCTCGCGGCGCACGAGCTCCAGGCCCTGTTCTCCGTGGTCCGCGCCAACGACCTGATCTGGTCCTCGGTGGTGAGCCACTATCTGCTCGACAAGGAGGTGCCGCCGTCCGACATCCTCCACTGGTTCGCCGACGGCGCCCATATTCCCAGGGCCTTCCTGCTCGACTGGACGACCCGGATCCTGCGCGACAATGAGCTGACCGGCCCCGGCGCGCTCGCTTTCGAGGCGCCGGCCATGGTCATCTCGCTGAAGGACGACCATGTCTCCGCCTGGCAGGCGACCTATGACGGCGCGAAATTGCTTGGGCCCGACACCCGCTTCCTGCTCGGCGGCTCCGGCCACAATGCCGGCGTGATCAACCCGCCTTCGGCCAACAAGCACGGCTACTGGACCAACGAGAAGATGCCCGCGACGGCCGAGCAATGGCTCGAAACCGCCACCCGCCACGAAGGCTCATGGTGGCCGCAGTGGCAGCAATGGCTGGTCCGCGACGGCGGCGAGAGGGTAAAGGCGCGCAAGCCGAGGAAGCCGATCGAGCCGGCACCCGGGAGCTACGTGCGGATGAGATAGAATGCGCTCCTGCGAAAGCAGGAGCCCAGTTTCGGGGGCAGGACTGGGTTCCTGCTTTCGCAGGAACACGGAGATGGACATGGCCGAATACGAAACCATCCTGGTCGAGCAACGGGACGCCCTTACGCTCGTCACCCTCAACCGCCCGCAGGCGCTGAACGCGCTCAACAGCCAGGTGCTGGCCGATCTGATCGCCGCCTTCGCCGCTTACGATTCGGACGAAAGCCAGCGCTGCCTCGTCCTCACCGGCTCGGAAAAGGCCTTCGCCGCCGGCGCCGACATCAAGGAGATGTCGGGCCAGGGCTTCGCCTCGATGTACGCCTCCAATTTCTTCGCCGGCTGGGAGCGGGTGACCGCGACCCGCAAGCCGTGGATCGCGGCGGTCGCGGGATTCGCGCTTGGCGGCGGATGCGAAGTGGCGATGATGGCCGATTTCATCATCGCCGCCGACAGCGCCAAATTCGGCCAGCCGGAAATCAAATTGGGCGTCACCCCCGGCATGGGCGGCTCGCAGCGCCTGACCCGCGCGATCGGCAAGGCCAAGGCGATGGAGATGTGCCTGACGGGGCGGATGATGGGCGCCGAGGAGGCCGAACGCTCCGGCCTCGTCGCGAAGGTGGTCCCCGCCGCCGACCTGCTCGACGAGGCCCTGAAGACCGCCCAGGCGATCGCCGGCATGGCCCCGCTCGCCGCCATCGCCACCAAGGAGATGGTCAATGCCGCCTACGAGACCGGCCTCGCCCAAGGCATCGTCTTCGAACGCCGCCTCTTCCACGGCCTGTTCGGCACCGAGGACCAGAAGGAAGGGATGAACGCGTTCGTCGAGAAGCGCGCGGCGGAGTGGAAGGGCAAGTAAGCCACCAAATCCGTTCGTCCCGAGCGTAGTCGAGGGGCGCTGGCACTGAGTCATCACGAGCGCCCCTCGACTTCGCTCGGGACGAACGAGCATCGGAGAGTTTCAATGACCAAGATCGCCTTCATCGGCTTGGGAAACATGGGCGGCGGCATGGCCGCGAATCTCGCCAAGGCAGGCCATGAGGTCACCGCCTTCGACCTCAGCGAGGACGCGCTCGCCCGTGCCGAAGCGCGCGGCTCCAAACGCGCCCAGTCCGCCGAAGCGGCGGTCAAGGGCGCCGAGGCCGTCATCACCATGCTCCCCGCCGGCAAGCACGTGCGCGAGGTCTACGAATCCTCCGTGATCGGCAAGGCGCCCGCCGGAGCCATCCTGATCGACTGCTCGACCATCGACGTCGCCACCGCGCGCGAGGAGACCGAAAAGGCCGAAGCCGCCGGCTATCTCATGGTCGATGCCCCTGTCTCGGGCGGCATCGCCGCGGCCGAAGCGGGCAGCCTCACCTTCATGGCCGGCGGCAGCAGCGAAGCCTTCGAGCGCGCGCGCCCCCTGCTCGAGCTCATGGGCAAGGCGGTGATCCACGCCGGCGGCGCCGGAGCGGGCCAGGCCGCCAAGATCTGCAACAACATGCTCCTGGGCGCCTCGATGGCCGCCACCTGCGAGACCTTCGTCATGGCGAAAAAGCTCGGCCTCGATTTGCAGACCTTTTTCGACATCTTCTCCAAGGCGTCGGGCCAGTGCTGGTCGATGACGAGCTATTGCCCGGTCCCCGGCGTGGGCCCGGAGACGCCCGCGGACCGCGACTATGAAGGCGGCTTCGCGGCCGCGCTCATGCTCAAGGACCTTCGTCTCGCCATGGAGGCCGCCGACAGCGTCGACGCCTATACGCCGATGGGCGCCGAGGCCGAGACCCTCTACGCGCGCTTCGCCGAGCTGGGCGGCGGCGGCAAGGACTTCTCCGCGATCATCAAGATGATCGACGACAGCTGGCCCGCGCCGGAGCGTAAGTAAGTTCGCTACGTCATCCTGACGAAAGCATGTCCTGGGCCTGCCGAAGGGTCAGGACCCATGAACACGGTGATGGGGATTTCGCACGGTCCGTGTTCATGGATCCCGGATCAAGTCCGGGATGACGAGAGAACGTTGTCGACGGCCTTCCTCCACCCCGCGAGCCGCGCCGCGCGCGTCCCCTCCGCCATCGCCGGCGCGAACCGCCGCACCGCGCCGCGCATCGCCGCCGCCTCCTCGAGCGAGCCGAACAGGCCCGCCCCCACGCCCGCGAGCATCGCCGCGCCCAGCGCAGTGGTCTCGACGAAGTCCGGCCGCTCGACCTCGAGGCCGAGCATGTCGGCCAGGTCCTGCGCCAGCCAGTCGTTGGCGCTCATCCCGCCGTCGACCTTGAGGCATTGCCAGGCGGCGCCGTCGGCGGCGAAGGCGGCCATCAGATCGTGGGTCTGGTGCGCCTGCGCCTCGAGCGCCGCGCGGACGATATGCGCCCGCCCCGTCGCGAAGCTGAGCCCGCTGATCGCAGCGCGCGCGTCCGGCGCCCAATGAGGAGCGCCGAGCCCGGCCAAAGCCGGCACCAGATAGGCGCCGCCGGTATCGGCGACCGAGCGCGCCAGCTCTTCGCTCTCCCCCGCGGTGGCCAGCAGGCCGAGCGCGTCCCTCAGCCACTGGATCAGGCTGCCGGCGGCGAACACCGAGCCCTCCAGCGCATAGGCACGCGCGCCGTCATATTGCCAGGCCACGGTGGTCAGCAGCCGGTTGCGCGACACCGGCGCCGCCTCACCCGTATGCGTGAGCACGAACGCCCCGGTGCCGTAGGTCGCCTTGGTCTCGCCGGGCGAAAGGCAGGCCTGGCCGATCGCCGCCGCCTGCTGGTCGCCGGCCATCCCGCAGATCCGGATCGCACCCCCGAACAATCGCGTCTCGCCCAAGGCGCCGGCGCAATCGACGATCTCGGGCAGCGCATCGAGCGGGGCGTCGAACAAGGCGGCGAGTTCCGCGTCCCAGCCGCCCTTGTGGATGTCCATCAAAGCGGTGCGCGAGGCGTTGGTCGCGTCCGAGACGTGCAGGCCCCCGGTCAGCTTGAACGCCAGCCAGCTCTCCACGGTGCCGATGCACAGATCCGTGTCCGCCTCACGCAAGGCGGGCCAGTTCGCCATCGCCCAGGCGATCTTGCTCCCCGAAAAATAGGGGTCGAGCAGCAGCCCCGTCTTCGCCTGCAGCGCCGCCTCGTGGCCCTTCTCCTTCAGCGCGGCGCAAAGCTCGGCGGTGCGCCGATCCTGCCAGACGATCGCGCGGCCCAGCGGCTCCCCGCTCCGCTTCGACCAGAAGCAGATCGTCTCGCGCTGGTTGGTGATACCGATCCCGGCGATCCGCTCCGCCCCGCCGGCTTTCTCGACCATCGCTTGCGCGCAGGCGAGGCTGGAGCGCCAGATCTCGTCGGCATCATGCTCGACCCATCCCGGCTGCGGATAATGCTGGGCGAGGTCGCGTTGCTCGACCCCCAGGCACGCCCCGTCGGGCGAGAACAGCATCGCCCGCGTGCTCGTCGTGCCCGCATCGATGACGAGGATGCTCCGGTCAGTCATGGCCCCTCTTCGTCATCCCGGACTTGATCCGGGATCCATGAACACGGTCGCGACAAGATCGGCACCATCCGTGTTCATGGATGCTGAATCAAGTTCAGCATGACGATAGAGGGGATCGATGGACAATTTCGACCTCCTCGTTGTCGGCGGCGGCATCAACGGCGCCGCCATCGCCCGCGACGCCGCCGGGCGCGGCCTCGCCGTGCTGTTGGTCGAGAAGGACGACCTCGCCAGCCATACCAGCTCCGCCTCGTCCAAGCTGATCCATGGCGGCCTCAGATATCTCGAACAATATGAGTTCAGGCTCGTCCGCGAATCCCTCCACGAGCGCGAGATTCTCCTGACCATGGCGCCGCACATCGTCCGCCCGCTCCAGTTCGTCCTCCCCGATCCGCCCGGCGGCCGCCCCTGGTGGATGATCCGGCTGGGGCTGCTCCTTTACGATTTCCTCGCCCGCCGCGGCGGACTGCCGCGCTCGAAGGGGCTCGGCAAAGGCGGCAACGTCTTCCGCGCTCCCCTGAAGCCGGGGAGCTTCCGGCTCGGCACCTATTGGGACGCCTGGGCCGACGACGCCCGCCTGGTCGTGCTCAACGCCCTCGACGCCTACGAGCGCGGCGCAAGCATCGCCACCCGCACCGAGTTCCTCTCCGCCCGCCGCGAAGGCGATGCCTGGACCGCCACTTTGTCGGGCGGCCGCACGGTCTCGGCGACGATGATCGTCAACGCCGCCGGCCCCTGGGTCGCCGAGACCCTGAACCGCCGCCTCGGCCTGGAGGCCGACAGCGAAGTCCGCCTGATCAAGGGCAGCCACATCCTCGTGCCGCGCCTCTGGGAGGGCGACCACGCTTATATCCTCCAGCTGGCCGACGGCCGCGTCGTCTTCGCGCTCCCTTATGGCGAGCGCAGCCTGATCGGCACCACCGACGTACCGGTCGCCAGGCCTGAGGACGCGGTCGTCACCGAAGAGGAGGTCGCCTATCTCTGCGCCGCCGCCAATGCCTATTTCGAGCGGCAGATCGCGCCCGCCGACGTCATCTGGTCCTATTCCGGCGTGCGCGCGCTCTACGACGACGGGGCGAGCCAGGCCAAGGACGTCACCCGCGACTATCGCCTGGAGCTCGACGGCACGCCGGGCCCGAAGCTGCTCTCGGTGTTCGGCGGCAAGATCACCACCGCCCGCCTGCTGGCGCTGGAGGCGCTCGACCTGCTGGGCGTGAAGGGCCTCAAGTTCACCGCGACCTCCCCCCTCCCCGGCGGCGCCATCGACGCCGCCTTCAACGCCTCGCTGGCCGCGCTCGCGCGCTGGATGCCCGAACCCCTCGTCCTGCGGCTCGCCCGCACATACGGCACACGGCTGGAGCGGGTGCTGGACGGGGCCGGCTCGATGGAGGACCTCGGCCGCCACTTCGGCGCCGGCCTCCACGAGCGCGAGGTCCGCTACCTCATCGACACCGAATTCGCCCGAACCGCGGAGGACATAGTCTGGCGCCGCACCAAGCTTGGCCTCGAAATGACCAGGCAGGAGCAGAAGGCGCTGGCGGCGTGGATGCGTTGACGGAGCGCCGGGATTCAGAGCGCCTGGCCCGCCTGGCGGTAGTTGTACGGTAGCGGTGTTAACCTGCGTTTACCACGATGCGGCCTACTGCAACCGCTCCAAACGGGAACCGAGCATGCACATGGCGACGAACAACCGGGCCCTGCTGGCGACCTACAGCGCTCCCGCGCATCAGCAGGCGGTCGACGCGGCCCAGGCGCTGATTCGGGCCGATCTCGAGGCGGGCAAGCGGACCCTGTTCAAGCCGCCGCCGCCAAACCCCGGCCAGTCCGACTCCGTGCTCGAGCAGCGCGTCGCGGAGGAGCTGGAGCTGGTGATCCGCCAGTTGGAGCAACTCGGCGACACCCTCGCCGCCGACCCGATCCTGCTCCATCGCCACGCGGCGCAATTGCAGTCGATCGACCTCATGCAGCAGCTGCTCGGTCATCTCGGCCGCGTCGTCGCCGCGCGCGACAAGTCGATGGCGATCGACCGCATCACGCTCTCCGAGCTCAAGGCGAGGCTGAAGCGCAAGGCGCTGCGCGCGATCGGCGATTGAGCGGGCGGGGAAGCGTCGGGGCTGGGCGAGCCCTGCAGGTCGCCGGTCCTCAATCCCGTTGCATCGTGTATCAGGCACGGTGATGAAGGCGCTCCTCGACCCGACCAACGCACTCGCCCGTGGCCTGGCCGCGATCCGAAGCCAGTTCCAGGTGCCCCGGTCTTTCCCCAAGGGCGTCCTCGATGCGGCCGATCTCGCCGCGAAGCGCGCCCCCACCGAGCATGCCGACCGAACGAGCCGGCCTTTCGTCACGCTTGACCCGGCCACGTCGACCGACCTCGACCAGGCGTTCGCGATCGACCGGAGCGGCGGCGACCTGCTGCTCCATTACGCCATCGCGGATGTGGCCTGGTACGTGGATGACGGCGATGCGATCGATGCCGAGGCATGGCGGCGGGGCGCGACCCAATATTTGCCCGACGGCAAGGCCGGTCTCTATCCACCCGTGTTGAGCGAGGGGGTTGCGAGCCTGTTGCCGCAAGGGCCCCGGCCCGCGGTGATATTCACGGTGAGGGTCGCCGGCGACGGCGCGGTGCGTCTCGACGGGGCGGAGCGGGCGATGATCTGCAGCATTGCCAAGCTGGCCTATGACAGCGTCCGCGATGCCGACCTGCCGGCGGACTTCGCCGAGCTGGCCAACCGCATCCAGGCAGCCGAGGACCGGCGCGGGGCATCGCGGGTGGATCCGCCAGAGCAGGAGGTCGCGGCCCTTGCGGAGGGAGGGTTCGAGCTTGCCTTTCGGCCGCGCCTGGCGTCCGAGGCCCGCAATGCCGCTTTGTCGCTGGCCGCCAACCTCGCCATCGGGGATGCGCTGCAGGCGAGCCGCACAGGCCTGTTCCGCGTCATGGCGGAGCCGGACGAGCGGGCGGTCAGGCGGTTGCGCCACACGGCCCGCGCATTCGGCCTGGAGTGGCCCGCCGCTGCGACGCTCGATGAGTTCGAGCGCAGCCTCGACTCCGCGGATGCCCGCCAGGCCGCGTTCATGCTGGCGGTCCGGCGTGCCGGCCGAGGTGCGTCCTACGTCCCCTATCGAGAGGGCGTGGTGCCCTGGCACGCGGCCATGGCGGCGACCTACGCGCATGCTACCGCCCCGCTGCGCCGCCTCGCCGACCGCTACGTCGTGCGCGCCGCCCTCGCCATCGCCAATGGACGGACGGTGCCGGACGTGGTGGCCGAGGCCTTTTTGAGATTGCCCAAGGTCATGGAGCGCGCGGACGCGCTCGGCGGGCAAATCGAACGCGCAATTGTCGACCTTGCCGAAGCCGTCATGCTCCAGGGACGCGAGGGACAGGTGTTTGCCGGCCTCGTCACCGACGTCGACGAGCGCGGCGTGCGCATCCAGCTTCGCGACCTGCCCGTCGCCGCACGCGTGACCGCGCGGGGAGTCGAACCGGGCGACGAACTGCGCCTCAAGCTCACGTCCGCCGACCCGGACCAGCGGGTCGTGACCTTCGATCGCGTGGCCTGGGCCGCCCATGGCGGGTGATCGCCGCAATCGGTGGAAAGCGGACACCCTTTCGTGCTTGAACAGGGCCAATGCTGGCCATTCTCGCAGCTCTGGCGGTTTCGCCGATGGCACCTCCTGAAGAGGCGCTGGCACGGCAACTTCGCCGCGCGATCTGGTACGATCTGTCTTCCAATGCGCGGATCGGCAACGGTAACGAGCTGGCTGCTCGCTGGTACAATGCAGGCAGCGATCGCCGCGAAGCCCCCTTGCTGCGCATCCAGGACCTTGTTTGCAGGACTGGCTCCGCGCGCCTTCGCTGCCGCTTCGGGCTGTTCCGGGAGGGCGGCCCCGCCACATATTACGGCCGGGCGGCTCCGGATCGCTTGGAGTGCCGGGTGACCTTCCGGCGCTCCCGAATCGATGGCAGCTGGTCGATACCGCGCCTGCCGCCGGGGCCGCGTGGCGGTCATAGCCGCATCACGATCAGGTGCTCGCCCGCGTCCTGAACGGCCGCGATGGATGTCAAGCCGCGTTCGCCGCGGGTGACGCGGCGCATGCTCTTGACGACCAGGCGAGCGGCCCGGGCGCGCCGGCCATCCTATTGCCTTAAAGGGCCACGATGACCGGGCGCGACCCGTCCTTGACGGGTCGGGTGCCACGGCAGGAGTTCGGACAATGCAGACCACGCGCCCCCTGGGGGCGTTGACGCGCCTGTTCTGCCTGACCGTGCTTGTCGTGCCGCCCCCCGCGCAGGCTCAAACGGAGCCTCGGCCCTCCGCCGCCTCCGCCCCCCACATACAGGCCGATGCAGCGCCGCCGCCGGCCGGGGATTTGCGGCCGGTGCTGCAGGGGAGGCTCGGCAACGGCCTGCGTTACGCAATCCTGCCGCGACGGACGAACGAACCCGGGGTCGGAGTGTTCATGAAGGTCGAAGGCGGCTTCCTTGCCGAACGGCGCCCGGGCGAGCGCGGCCTGGCTCACCTGATCGAGCACCTCGTTTTCCATAGTCCGACTCGATCCGCGCCGGACGAGTTGCGCCGCTTTCGAAATGTCGGCCTGCCGCTGTCGCGCCCGGAGATCGGCGGCGGAACCACGAATTGGCGGGAGAGCGACTACTTCCTGGTGTCCCGGACGATGAGGCCCGCCGACCTCGATATCCTGCTTGGGCTGTTTCGTGAGGTGGCGAGCGAGTTGACCTTCCGGGCCGACGCCGTGGACGAGCAGCGAGCGGAGGTCATGCGGGAGATGGCCGACAAGAGACCCGGCAACCTTGTCTCCGCCCGCTACATCGCGGCAGTCGCGCCGGGCTCGCCCAACGACGTGATCGACGCCCAGAATTCGGACGACGTGCCGACCGCGAGCATCGAGACCATCCGCGCCCTCTACCACCGCCTGTACCGGCCGGAGAACACGTTCGTGGTGATCGTGGGCGACGTGGACGCAAGGCAGATGGAGGCGATCATCGAACGGCGGTTCGGCGACTGGCGGGGTGTCGGCCCCGCGCCCGACCGGGCCGCGGTCCCGGCCTTCCGACCCGACCGCATCGCGCCAATCAGCCATTCGGCGCTCCGGGAGGGACGCGCGAGAGCGATGATCACCGTTGCGGCGCCCCTGGCCCCGCCGCCGCCGGCGCGCAGGCAGCAGGCGGAGGGGATGCTGATGGACATGGTCGCAATGCGCGCGGTGAACGACCGGCTGGCGCTCACCCAGGCGGCCGGCCCGCCCGGTACGTATGGAATCTTCATCGAGAATGGCGAGCACGGTCATCGCCTGATCATGCTCTGGGACCATTTCGTTCCCGGCCAGTGGCGGCCGGCGGTGGCCGGCCTGAAAAGAACGGCGTGCGACCTGAGCACGATTGGCTTGTCCAAAGAGGACTGGACCGCGGCGAAGCAGCATGTGATCAAGGACTTGGAGCGGCGCGCCGCCTTCTTGCCGAACGTCGAGGTGGCGAGGGACATTTCGCACGCGCTCGCCGCCGGGCGAGACCCGATTCCACCCGCCGAGATGCTGCTTCATGCTCGTGCCTGGCTGCCGGCGATCGGCGCGCAGGCGATGAACGGCTGGTGGCGTCGTCAATGGAGCGCGGGCTTCGAACACGTTCGCGTCGAGTCGCCCGAACTCGCGGGGGTTGAGGACCCCGGAGCGGCCATCGGCGAGGCCGTAAACCGGACCGTTCAAAGCGCGGAGTGCAGGGTTCGGCAACCCTGATCTCCACCGCGACGAAGGATGCCGTCGATTGATCCGAGGGCGGCAGGCGGACATTTGGCTGGACTTAAGGCCCGGACGCCTAGACAGTTCGGGGGCGTCCCGCTTCACCCTGTGCGGGTCTCTGTCGAGGATCGGATCATGAAGCTCGGAGCCATTGCCGCCGCTATTGCCGTCATCGCCGTGCCGATCGCCGTCCAGGGCGCCGAGGGTCCGGCGCGCGTCGCGCGACCCGAAAAGCGCACCTGCCAGGTCTTCCTGCAGACGGGCAGCCGCCTCGGCGGGGTTCGCCGCTGTCGCTCCAAATCCGCGCGCGACGCCGAGAAAGCGGAGAGCCGGAACGTGGTCGAGCGCATCCAGTCGGGGAAGAACCTCACCGAAGACATGGCGAACATGGGCGTGCGCGGCATGTGCCGGTCCAGCCCGCGGGGCTGCTGAGCGCGCGCTGTGGCTGCCGGCTACGGCACGCCGCGCAATTCGGGCGCAATTCCGGGGACACTATACTTAATTATGCAGCGAATTAAGTATAGTGTCCCCGTAACTCTAGGTCGTTAGCCGACGCTCGCCGGCGGCCCCGCCGAAACCGCGGCTCAGGGTGGGATGCGGAGGTTGACGGGCAGACGCCTATGGGACACGGGTCTTGCCGTGACAAAGCCCGATCCCGCACAGGTCGTCGGCGGCTTGCTGCTTTGCGCGGTGCTTGGCTTGCTCTCGGCGGAGCTCTTGAATGCGCTGGCCGCTTCACCCTGTCCGGGGGGGCCGAACTGCTATCCGTGGGGCGCGGAGGGACCGGTGGCCGGCATCTGGAGCTACGAAAGCAAGTCGAACTACCTGATCAGAGGCTTCGCCCAATTGGCCCTGATCGCCGGCGCCGGGCTGTTCCTGATCTGGAGAGCCGGGCGGGACAGGGCGCTTTCAAGACTCGAGCGGACCGGATCGATTGCCGCGCTCGGAACGGCCGTCTTGCTGTCGTTCGTCTAGGCCCAGGACCCGGCTCGGGCTGGAAATGACCATGCGGGAGCGCAAGGCGCCGGCCACCTGGGCGCTGCCGGGGCTATTGCGGCATCTGAACGATCGCCGCATCGCCGCTCGCTTCCCAAATCGTCGGCAATGGTAATGCTTCCTATTGCGCCCCCATTCTTCTAATCTCCTTTGATCTGAACGTCGTGAAGCAGCCGCAGCTGGGCCGCCGGCTTCGGGAGAGGATGCACGATGCGGCAACGCTACATGCGCAAAGCCGACGCGGCCTCGGTCGACAGGGAGACGCTGAACGCGGACTTCTGGAGCGTCCCCGGCCATCGCGGCGACGTGATTGCGAGGAGCGTGACCGCGGCCGGGCCGCAGACGGCGCAGCCCCCTGAGGGGCCGGCCTTCGCGGTCGAGCCGAATCCTGTATTTGCCCCGTTTACCCCCGGCAACATCGTCGTCTATCGCATCGGTGCGATCGGCGGCGGCGCGCTGAGCAACGCCGCGTCGGCCGTCTTCATCGATGAATATACGGCTTCGGGCGTCCATGTGCGGACGATCGCTCTGCCGACAACGGATTCGGGTATCCACCAGACCCTGACGGCTGCCGGGGCGACCCAACAGTCAGAAGGCCTGCTCACTCTCAGTACCGATGGCCATTACCTGCTCCTTACCGGCTATGATGCCGCGGTTGGTACGCCCGATGTCGAAAGCACCACCGCGGCGGCTGTCAACCGCGTGGTCGGCCGGATCGCTGCCGATGGAACGGTCGATACGTCAACAGCGCTTTCTGACTTCGCCAGCACAGGCAGCCCGCGCGGCGTGGCCAGCACCAACGGAACGGATATCTGGGTCGCCGGCGGCGCCGATGGGTTACGCTATACGACCATAGGCTCGACCACCTCGACGCAGCTCACGTCGGTCACAAATCTGCGCGGTGTCGAGATCTTCGACGGCCAGCTCTACGTGAGCACCATTGTGAGCACCCTTTCGAGCCAGTTCCGCCTCGCCTCGGTCGGGATCGGCCTACCTACCACGCCTGGGCAGACGATGACCAACCTGAACGGTGTGCCGAGCAGCGGCGGCAACTCGCCCTACCAGTTCTTCTTCGCCGATCTCACCGCGTCGGTCGCCGGCCTCGACACTCTCTACGTTTCCGATGGCGTCAACGGCTTGCTCAAATATTCCCTCGTCGCCGGGACCTGGACGCTGAACGGCACCGTCGGGGTGAACGCCGACGACTATGTCGGCCTTACCGGGAGTGTAAGCGGCACCACCATTACGCTTTACGCCACGCGGCTCAATGGCTCGAGCGCGGACCAGATCGTCAGCCTGATCGACACCGGCGGCTATAACGCCGCGTTCAGCATCACGACGCCGACCGTCATCGCCACCGCCTCGGCCAACACCGGCTTTCGCGGCATCGCCTTCGCGACAACGCCGGGCGAGACCCAGACGGTCTACTTCAACCCGACGTCTGTGATCCAATACGAAGGCAATAGCGGCACCACGGTCTACACCTTCACCGTCACCCGCGGCGGCGGAACGACCGGGCAGCTCGATTTCTCCGGCACGATCGCGCTCGGCACGACCGACGCCGCGGACTATGTCGGCGGCACCGCGCCGACCGTGTTCAACGGCTCGATCCTCGCCGGCCAGGCCAGCGCGACGATCACGGTCACTATCCAGGGCGACCTGGCCATCGAGAGCGGCGAGAGCTTCACGCTCACCCTCACCAACGTCAGCAACGGCGCGGCGGGGGTTGCCGAGGTGATCGGCGCCAAGAACGTGGCGACCGGCAACGTCACCGATGACGACTCACCGGGCACGCTCTCGGTCAACGACGTCTCGATCATCGAGGGCAATAGCGGCACCTCGCTCCTCACCTTCACCGTCACCCGCAGCGGCATCGCCGGAGCGATCACCGCCGACTGGACGATCAGCGCGCCGGGCGGCGCCGGCAACGCCGATGCGGCCGATTTCGTCGCCGGCGCGGTCTTCGCGGGCCAGCTCGCCTTCGCGCACGGCGAAACCACGAAGACGATCAGCATCGGCGTCCAGGGCGATGTCGCTTGGGAGGCCCACGAGGTCTTTACCGTCACCTTGTCCAACGCCACCGGCGGCGCGAACATCGGCGACGGCACCGGCACCGGCGTCATCGGCAACGACGATCGCTCGAACGCGGGCACCGTCGTCGTCGCCGACGCCAGCATCGTCGAAGGCAATGCCGGCACCTCGATCCTGATCATGACGCTGACCCGGAGCGGCGGCACCGCCGCGTTCGACGTCAATTACGCCACCATGGACGGCGGGATCTGGATGCGCGCCTCGGCCACCGCCGGCAGCGACTATGTCGCGGCGAGCGGCACATTGAGCTTCGCCTACGGCCAGAACATCGCGACCGTCGAGCTCACCATCAACGGCGACACCGTGTCCGAGCTCAGCGAGCAATTCAGGCTCATTTTCTCGGGCGTCACCGAGGGCGCGATGGTCCCCTACTCCGGCTACGCCACCATCACCAACGACGATGCGCCGACCGGCATCACGCGCATTTTCGAGGAGGATTTCACCGGCCTCACCGCGGGCGGCTTCGCCCCGAGCCCGACCGCGACCCAGATCGATTCCGACATCTGGCGGGTCGTCGGCCTGAGCGACATCCCCACGCCCGCTTACGGCTTCACCGCGACCACCGGCGATTTCGCCCGCGGCACGATCGACGCCGACGATCCGACCACCGCCGGCGTCTACTCTCCGCTCGCCAATCAGGCATTGGTCGTGCAGCCGACCGGCGCCGAGCTGGAGGCGGGCGGCTTCATCGAGGCCCGGATCGCGAACAGCAGCGGCAGCACCGCCACCGGCTTCGACATCGCGTTCGACTGGGTCTTTCGCAACAGCGGCGACCGCGCGAGTTCGCTGGTCTTCTCCTATTCGACCGACGGCACCAATTTCGTCACCGTCCCGGCCGCGGCCTTCACCACCCCCGCCGCGCTCGCGGCCGGCGCCACCTTCACCACCCAAAACGAGATGCTCAGCCTGACCGGCCTGTCGGTCGCGCATGAGGGCTTCATCTATCTGCGCTGGACCCACGCCGCCTCGAGCGGCGGCGGCGAGCGCGACGAGGTTGGCATCGACAATCTCATCGTCGACGCGACCGGCGGCGCCACCCAGCCAATCGTCTCGGTCTCCGACGTCTCGGTCAGCGAGTTGATGGGCTTTATAACTTTCACCGTGACCCGCCTCAACGCGGTCGCCGGCGCCTTCTGGGTCGATTATTACACCTCGAACGGCACCGCGCTTGCCGGCATCGACTATGTCGCCACCAACGGCGCTCTGCTCTTCCAGGACAACCAGGTCAGCGCGACCGTCACCGTCACGCTCATCCGCGAGAACATCTCCGAGTTCGACGAGACCCTGTTCCTCAACCTCTACCCCATGGTATTCCCGGGCGAACCGGGGTCCGTCGCCGACGGCCAGGGCGTCGGCACGATCGTCAACGACGACGGCGCCCCGATCCAGGTCTCGATCGACGACGTTTCGATCGTCGAGGGCAATAGCGGCACCTCGCTTCTCACCTTCACCGTCACCCGCACCGGCGGCACCGGCGCGTTCGACGTCAACTTCAACACGCAGAACGGCAGCGCGGTCGAGCCCGGCGACTATCTCGCCAACAGCGGCACATTGAGCTTCGGCATCGGCCAGAACAGCCGGACCATCTCGATCACCATCAACGGCGACACCATTCCCGAATCGCACGAGACCTTCCAGGTCCTGCTGTCCGGCGCGACCAACAACGCCGTCATCGTCGACGGCACCGGGGTCGGCACCTTGATCGCCGGTGCTGGCGACAACGTCTATCATGTCGACAATGCCGGCGACGTGATCGCGGAGCCTGTCGGCCAGGGCAATGACCGGGTGTTCGCGAGCGTGAGCTACGCGCTCACCGCCGGCGCCGAGGTCGAACTGATGACCACCGACTGGCATCTCGGCACGGGGGCGATCAACCTCTTCGGCAATGAATTCGCCAACACGATCTACGGCAATGACGGCGACAACAGGCTGGATGGCGGCGCCGGCGCGGATACGCTGGTCGGCCGGGCGGGCAATGACCAGTTCTACGTCGACAATCCCGGCGATCGGATCTTCGAAGCGGCGGGCCAGGGCAATGACCGGCTATTCGCGAGCGTGAGCTACACGCTGACGGGGGGCGCCGAGGTCGAGCTGATGACCACCGACTGGCATGCCGGCACGGCGGCGATCGACCTCACCGGCAACGCGCTCGCCAACATCATCCACGGCAATGACGGCGACAATATCCTGAACGGCGGCGCCGGCGCGGACGCGCTGGTCGGCCGGGCGGGCAATGACTGGTTCGTCATCGACAATGCCGGCGATCGGGTTCTCGAAGCGGCGGGCCAAGGCAATGACCGGGTGTTCGCGAGCGTGAGCTACACGCTCACCGCCGGCGCCGTGGTCGAGCTGATCACCACCGACTTCCATCCCGGCACGGCGGCGATCGACCTCGCCGGCAACGAGCTGGCCAACTCCATCTTCGGCAATGACGGCGACAATATCCTCGACGGCACGGGCGGGAACGACTCGCTGGTTGGTTTCGCCGGGGCGGACACGTTCGCCTTCACCACCGCTTTGGGCGCGGGCAATGTCGATCGGGTGTTCGGGTTCACCAATGCGGTCGACAAGATCGCGCTCGACGACGCCATCTTCGGCGCGGGCATCGGCGCGCCCGGCGCGTTCCACGCCAATGCGTTCTACGACGGCACCGCCGCCCACGACGCCGACGACCGGATCGTCTACAACAGCGCCACCGGCCAGCTCTTCTTCGACGCCGACGGCTCGGGCGCCGGCGCCGCGGTGCAGTTCGCGACCTTGAGCCCCGGCCTGGCGCTGACCGCCGGCGACTTTGCAGTAATCTGACGTAGTACAGGTTCGCGGGGCTCGAATGTCCGCAAAGGGTCGAAAGCGGCCTCTGGGGCAAGTTACCGGAAGGCGATCATATATTGCGAACCCGAGCTATATAATCGTCTGTCCGAAACTGGACGAGAAACAAGAAAGCATGACAATCGGGCGCAAAGAGTACAATATGACCGAAGCTCATGATACTGAGTCGGTCGAAGCAGCCCATCGTCAGTTCTTCATGGAAGGGGGGGAGAGCCATGATACCACACTATCAAAACGACTTCAGCACGCCGGCGCGATGCGCGGAATTTGCTGGGCTGCGGACAAGCGCGTCCACAGTTACCCCGCTCCGGTGCGTCACGGAGAACGGCGAGACCTTCGCTCGCATCGCCACGACATCCTCCTTCGTGCATTGGTTCGACCCCAACCACACCTCGTTCGGGCTCGGCGGCCTGTTCGTCCTCGCGGCCGTTTATTCGCAGGAATGGGCCAACGGTCCTATTCCGGCGCTGCGCGATCTTCGTGGCAGCGAGCTCCGAGTCCGCATGCGGGTGTCACAACTCCAGAAGCCGGCCGAATCGAAGCTCCTAGTCTGGTTTCAGACGATCAACCCGGACGCCGACGCGCCGTTGGACAGTTCGGGCGCGCTATCCAAATATGTTCCAATGGTGAACTACGTCTGCACCGCCCAGGACCTTTTCGAGCGACTGGGCTTCGGCAAAACGCCCTCCCGCGTCGATTATGTCGAGCGGTGCAAATGGGTCGATTTCGTCATTCCGTTCGACGGTATCGAGGAGCATTGGGATTGCGTTGGCAGCAATACGACCCGCACCCGCGACCAGCCCAACGTTGTGGAGGGCGTCTATCAGTGCGCGTCGTCGGCCAATAGCGCGCTCTCCAGCTGGCAGGCCAATATGGGCTTCGTCATGTTGCACCCCGGCGCCAAGTCGCGTCCGGCGATCGAGACGATCGGCAATATCGATCTCGCTCATTTTGCAATATGGAAACCCAAGAAAAAATGACCGGCACTGGCGACGGACCGGTGCTCGCGGGTGCCCATGCTGTCCCCCGCTTCTACTCCTGCGGCACGCCGTCGGCGATGTCGTAATAGTGGGCGGGTGAACCATGCTTCGCGGGGCGCGAATGTCCGTAATGGGTCGATAGCGGACATCACTGCTCGTGATAAATGGTCAGGACCCGCCCGTTCGACTGGCAAAGCTCGATATGGGCGACCCCCGTCCGAATCGCGACAAGTCCTTTCAATGACATATCCGCCGACCTACAAGGGAGGCGGTTCAGGGAGGACGCTATGCGCAAACTTATTTTGGTCGGGCTGTTGCCCGCGCTTTCGATCCCCATGCTCGCTCATGCCCAGCCTCCGGGGGGGGACGCATCCCAGAACATAACCGTTACCGGCGTCCCGCTCCCGGACCTTCGCGCCCGGCTCGCGGCCTGCCTCGCGCGCAATTGCCCGCCCGACGAGGATATCGACGCCACCATGGCGCTGGCCGAGGCCCTGTTCGTCGCGGGCGACTATCGCGACGCCAGGACCGCGCTGCGCGGCTCATTGGGCCGCAACCGCGACGAGGCCGCCCGCTATCCCGAGCCGGTCTCCGACCTCTACCGCGCCAATGCCCGCGTCGCCCGGCATTTGGGCATGGACGACGACGCGCATCATTCGACGCGCCAGATATTGCGCGCGCTGCAGGCGGGCCTGGCGGTCGAAGACCACCGCCATTTCACCGCCCGGCTCGAGATCGCCCAGTCGATGTTCGCTTTCGGCCAATATGACCTGGCGATCCGCGGGCTGCGCGACCTCGTCGAGCGGGCGCGGGCGGCGGGCCGCGACGATGTCGTAGCCATGGCCGAATTGCGGCTGCTGTGGGTCTCCTATGTGCAGACCCCGCACGGAGGCGCGAGGGACCGGCTGGTGGAGATGTCGCGATCGCCCGATCCCTACCGGTCGCACGGCGCCAAAAGGCTGCTCATCCGCATCTACAGCGAATATGGCGACACCCAAAGGGCGGACGCCCTGATCGCCGAGCTCGGCCGCCACAGCCAGCGCCGCCAATTGCTCTACAGCCCGCCTTACGAGCTGACGGAACGCGACAATAGCGGGCGGTCGGCGGACCGGCAGGAGCAGGCGCTCCAGGGCGGCGGCTCCCTGCTCATCGCCAACATCTCCGATCGCGTGGTCGCCAATTTCGAGGACGTGCATATCGACGTCGGCTTCTGGGTCCGCGCCGACGGGCGGGTCGAGGATGTCGAGATCGTGCGGCGAAGCAGCGGGGCGAGCTGGGCCCCGCCGCTGCTCCAGTCGATAAGTGGCCGCCGATACGCCCCCGCCGATCGGGCCACCTATCGGCTGGAGCGCTATACCCTGACTTCGGGCATCGAGCGCAGGGTCACGGGCACGCATATTCCATACCGCACGGCGCGCGCGCGGGTCGAATATTACGACCTGGGCGAGACCGTCGCGCCCACGCCCGCGCCCGCGGACGGGCCCGCCGCGCGGCAAGACAACATCCATTGAGCGCGGAGCGAGGCTGAGATAGTCGTCACCATCTTTCTTGCCGCCACCGCCTCGCCCAGACGCCGCTCCCCCGCCCCCGAGCCCGGCACCATCGTCGTGACCGGACGACGCATCCCCGATCATCGTGCCGCACTGGAGACGTGCCTCGCGCGCCTTTGACAATCGCTCGCCCCGGTCAGCAATGTCCGCTGAGGGTCGAAAGCAGACGCTCCCACCTGCCAGGGCCGATAGCCGAGCCCGGATCGGCTAACCTGCCGGCGCCGCCTGCACCGGCGCCCCCAATTCCAGCCGCATCGCCCTGAGATCCAGCGTATAGCTTTCGAACGCCCTCAGCACGTCCGAGCCGAGCACGCCGACGAAGCGCGGCGCCGGGCCATCCGCGGCCGGCAGCGCGATCTCCAGCCGCGGCAGCCGCAAGGCGCGCCCGGCCAGCGCCAGCGGCGCGTCCGCCCAGGTCGCGACCGTCGTCAGCCGCGCGCCGCCGGCGCTCGCCATGCCGGCGGTGCGGCGCGGCAAGGCGGCGACCGCCTCGGGATGGGCCGCTGCGTAGAGCGCCGAGAGCCGGCTCTGATTGGCGCCGGTATCGAGGTGCATGGGCACGTCGCGGCCGTCGACGGCGACGGTGACGAAGAGGTTGTTGCCGCTGGCCGCCATGTTCGGCGCCGCCGGCTGCGCTTCCGCGGGCGCCGCCAATACGAAGCGCCCCGCCTGCTCGATCCGCATCCGCCCGAGCGCGCGCATCACCGGCAGGCCGATGATCGCCTTGATGTCGTAGCCGCCCGGCACCGGAAAGGTGAGCTGGGCATCCTCGATGATCAGGAAGGGGACGTTGCGCAGCGTCGCGCCGGCGACGGTCAGCCGATCGGCGATGCCGACCCGGATCGGCACCGTCCCCTGGACGCCGGTCCCCACGCTCGACGTGCCGTCGAGGATGGTGACGCCGAGCCGCCGCGCGCTCTCGGTCGAGAGCACGGAGAGATTGGCGCCGGTATCAAACACCGCCTCCTGGAGGATGCCGTTCACCGCGACGTCGATGCGCGGCAGCCCGACCCGGTCGACGCGCGCTGGCGTGCTGCCCTCGCCGACCGCGCCCTCGAGCGTCTGGGCCGGGCGGCCGGCGAGCAAGGCGGCGAGCCGCCACACCCGCCCGGTCTCGGCCGCGCGCTCGGCGTCGCCGCCCGCCTGCTGGGCCTCGGCCAGACGGCGCCCCCAACCTTCGGCCGCGCGATAATCGCCCGCCGCGAAGCTCGCCGAGGTCAGGATCGCGAGCGCTGCGGCGCGCAGCTTGCGGTCGCCCGATCCGGCCAGCCGCGCCAGCGCCGGCTCGCGCAACAGGGCGAAATCGTAGCGCGAGGCCGCGAGCCGGGCGCGCAGCAGAGTCGCGCTATCGCCCTGCGCGGTTTGCAGCATCCGCTCCGCCGGCCCGAGGTCGCCGCGCTCCGCCGCCTCGAACGCGGCCTCGAGCGGCGTCGGGGCCGCGCTGGGCGCGGAGGGCGCCCGCGGCGCAGGGGGCACAGCCTGGGCCGGCGCAGCCTGGGCGGGCGCCGCTGCCGGGGCCTGCTGCGCCTGCGCCTCCCGTGCTGCGAGCAGCGAGGCCCCGCCGAGCAGCAAGGCCGCGCACAACCTCAATCTTTGCATTTTTCCAACCCCTTTCCGATAAGTCCCTTGCCGACGCGGACGGAAGCCGATACCCTTGCCGCGCGAATATCTCTTTACGTATAACGATAAGAAATGGCTGTCAAGCGATGAGCGAAACACCCCCCAAAATCGCCCGTGCCGCGCGCCGGCTGCGCCTCCTTACCCTGTTCGCCATCGCCGTGATCGAGCTCCTCATCCTCTTCGCCGCCTGGGTGGTGGCCGAAGGGCGCGCCGCCGATTTTCCGATGCTCAACATCCACACCGGCGGGCTGGCCCGCGGGCCGGCGGCGCTGAGCCTGTTGCTGTTCGGCCTGCTCTTCGGCGCCGCCTTGCTGAAGCTGGTCGCGATGCTGCGCCGGATCGAGGGGGGCGCGCCGTTCGCGGCGGCGGGGCTGCGCGGCTTCGCCCGCTATCTGTTTTTTGCAGTGCTCGTCTCCGAGCTGGCGCCCCCGCTCATCGGCGCGGCGATGGGGTCGGGGCGGATGGTGCTGATGCTCGGCAGCGGCAGCGCCCTGATGCTGCTCGTCACCGGCCTGCTCTTCTTCGTGGCGCGGCTGCTCGACGAGGCCCAGCGCCTCGCCGACGACCACAGCCAGATCGTCTGAGGGGGCCACTCGATGGCGATCATCGTCCGCCTCGACGTCATGCTGGCGCTCAGGAAGGCCAAGTCGAAGGTCCTGGTGGCCTTCGTCGGCATCACCGAGACCAACCTGTCCCTGCTCAAGTCGGGCCGGGTCAAGGGGATCAGGTTCGAGACGCTCGACGCGATCTGCCAGTTCCTCGAATGCCAGCCCGGAGACCTTCTGGCCCACGAGGCGGAGGGCTAGCGCCAGTCCCGCTTGGATTGAAACATTGCCAGCGCTCCTGCGAAGGCGGGAGCCCAGCTGCGGGCGCTGGCGATTGACAGGCTGGGCTCCTGCTTTCGCAGGAGCACGAATCCGTCTCAGCGCAATTTCGAAACCTTGAGCCCGTCCGCCTTGGCGCGGTCCCGAATCGACTCCTCCGATCGCGTCATCGCCCTGGAGATCGCCTTCAGCGACATGCCCTTGCCGGCGAGCAGGTGCAGCTTCTGCACCTCGTCGCTGGTCCAGGCCTGCCGGTGCCGCTCGAACCGCTCAGCCATGATCCCACCCCTCGTGCGCGGGGACAGTTGCGCGCAACTGTCCCCATCCGGCTCAAGCCGCCGCTTCGAGTTCGTCCTCGTCCCGGCCCTCGACCGGGCCCGAATCCAGGCCCTTGGCGGCGGGGTCGCGGTCGACCAGCTCGATGATCCCCATCGGCGCCGCGTCCGAGACGCGCAGGCCGGCCTTGATCACCCGCGTATAGCCCCCGGCCCGCTCCTGATAGCGCTTGGCGAGCACGTCGAACAGTTTCACCAGCTGCGTATCGTCGAGCAGCCGCGCATGCGCCAGCCGGCGGTTGGAAAGCCCGCCTTTCTTGGCGAGCGTGATCAGCTTCTCGACATAGGGCCGAAGCTCCTTCGCCTTGGGAAGCGTGGTCGTGATCTGCTCGTGCTTGATGAGCGCGGCGGCCATGTTGCGGAACATGGCGGTGCGGTGGGAGGAGGTGCGGCCGAGCTTGCGGCCGCCGACGCGATGGCGCATGTCTTCTTCCTTCGTTCGTCCCAGGGCCGGACAAGGTACCCTGGGCCAGGCCATCGAACGGGGGACGGCCCAAACCCCAAAAGCAAAGGCGGACCATCGGCCCGCCGCTTCGCGCTCCCAAAGCGGATCGTCGCGGGAAAGTCAAGTTTGCGCGCCTTGGCGCGGGAAAAGCGCGCGAAATGAGGCCGATCGCCGAAACCAGGCTCCGCGGCGGGACATCCGGAAGGCCGCCGCGGAAAAAAAACGCGGGCGTCCTCGCGGCGCGACCTGTATGGCTGGCCCCGCCAAGCGATTCCGGTTCACGGACGCAGGGGGCAAAGGAGAGCGATATGAACTTGGACACGCAATCGATTCTGATCCTGATCGTCGTCGGAGTCGTCGCCGGCTGGCTGGCCGGCACCCTCGTCAGGGGCTACGGCTTCGGCCTGGTCGGCAACCTCATCGTCGGCGTCATCGGCGCCTTTCTCGCCACCTGGCTGCTTCCGAAGCTCGGCCTGGTCTTCTCGGTCGGCAGCCCGATCGTCACCGCGATCCTCTACGCCACGATCGGCGCGGTCGTGCTGCTGCTGCTGATCGGTCTGGTGCGGCGCGCGGGCTAGCGCGCTTTCAAGTCGGGCGGCCGGCCCGGGGACGGCGAGGCACGCCGTCCTGGCCTACGGGCCGGCCGCCCGGAAAATGCGCGCGAGGCGCGTTTCCCCCTGCAATCGGTGCAGGGGCGCCACTCGCGCGCGGCCGTCAGGGGCCGGCCCGCCGCGGTGGGCCGGCCCTGGCGCTGCGCTTCCCGCCCACGCCGGACTGAGGGCGGCGCGGGACCAGCCGCCGCCGCCGCGCTGAACCATCGCCGCTGCCGCTCGTTCAGCCCCAAGTCCCTCAAAACCAAGGAGTCCCCCATGGGCAGCGGTCACGATATCAAGGTCCTCAACAGCCTCATCACCACCACCATAGACAGCGCGCTTGGCTTCGAGCGCTCGGCCGAGGACGCAAAGGCCGGCACCTTCGCGGCGATGTTCCGCGATTTCGCGGGCGAGCGCCGCCGGGTGGTGGGCGACCTGCAGAACATCGTGCGCTCGCTCGGCGGCACGCCCGAGGACGACGGCTCGCTTAAGGCCGATCTGCACCGCCGCTGGGTCGATCTGCGCGCCGCCTTGTCGGGCGACGGCGGCGACCGCGCGATCATCGCGGAGGTCGAGCGCGGCGAGGATTATCTCAAGGGCAAATATGACGAGGCGCTCGCCGACACCGAGCTTTCGCAAACCGCCCGCGACGCGATCGGCAACGCCTATCGCTCGGTCCGCGCCGGCCACGACACCGCCAGCGCGCTCAAGCACCGCATGGAAACCGCCGACGCCTGAACATGACCGGGGACAGTTGCGCGCAACTGTCCCCATTCACGCGCGGGGACCGTCACTCGTGACTGTCCCCCTCTTCCCACTCGTCACTATCCCCATTCTGCCACCGGCCGTCGCGCACCCAGCCCGGCGGGATCAGCAGCCGTCCCCGGCATCCCGCCAGCCCTCGCCGATCCGCGTCTTGCGCTGCCGAGCGTCCATCCCGTCGAGCAGGACCATCAGCGCCTGGACGAGCTCCTCGTTGGTCTGCTCATGCCTGCGCCGCGCCTCGCGCCAGTCGCGCCCGCGCCCCCGCCCGCCCGCTTCCTTCCTGGCGGCGATCGCGCTGATCCTGATCGCCTGGTCGACATCGACCCTGGGCAGCCGCGCCCGCCCGCGCCTCTTCTCGCCCGGCGCCTCGGGCGGCCGCGACAGGCTCTCGCGCGCCGCCGCCCCGAGCATGGCCGGCAGCTCCCGCCCGGCCCGCCCCGCCACCTCGTCCCATCGCTCGGCGAACTCCGGATAATGCTTGCGCCGCTCGTAGAGCGCGGCCGTCGAGATCCCCGCCGCCGCCGCCGCGCCGCGCACGCACCCGGTAAGCTCCAGCCCCTCGAAAAGGCTCTCCTCCACCCGCCGCGACCACCGCCCCGCGGCGGCGCGCACCAGCTTGTCGCCATGCTTGGTGCGGCGCAGGACCAGCTCTCCGGCCTTGCTCCCTCTCCCGTTTCGGGGAGAGGGTTGGGGTGAGGGCCTGCTTTTCGCCTTCGCCAGCATGGTGTCCCACTTCCCCGCAAACGCCACATCCTTGCGCCGATGATTATAGGCGGTCACCTTATCCACCCCCGCCTCGAACGCGGACGCCCGCACGTTGCCGGTGCGGGCGAGCGCACGAAGGAAGGTCTGCCGCCAGAGGGGTGTTTTGCGCTTTCCTGCCATATCCTTCCTCCGCCTGCCCTGAGCGTGTCGAAGGGTCATCCCGGCGCAGGCCGGGACCTCCTTTCGCTCTATCCAGAGCGAATCAGGATGACAGAGGAAATCCTACATTTGGAGCCCCGACAGCCAAAAGAATGAACCGTTTTGGTTCTGTCTCCACCCCGGCCCGAGCCTCGCGGAAGCGCGAGGAACCGGATGGGCGTGGGTTACTCGGGCGGCGCGAGCGGGTCGGTATCGGGCTGCGGCGGGGTGCGGGCCGGGTTCGGATCGGGGAACTGGGTAGGCTCGGGCTGGGTGCGGCCGGGCTGCAGCGGCTGGTTCCATTCCTTGCCGGGTTGGGTCGCCATGGCTTGTCTCCTTTCGCCGCCCCCAACGCACCGCGCGCCGCGGGGCTCCGCGCGGGGCGGAGGGCGGGCGCTGGCTCCTATTTCTTTTTCTGGTCGCCCTTGTCCCCTTGGCCGGACGGGACCACGGTCTTGGCCTTTTTCTCGCGGTCCTTTTTCAGCGAGCGCCCGAGATCGTCGGACTCGCTGATCCGGCCCTTGTCGTCGCGGCGGATATAACGATCGTCCCCCTTGGGGGCGATATGGGTACGCTTGCCGGCCATGTAGGGACTCCTCGATTCTGACACCGCCGACGAACGCACTTGTTCCCCGCTCGTTCCCGCCGCATGCCGCTCCAGCACCTCCCCGATCCGCGTCTGCCACCCGGCGCCGCCGGCCTTGAAATGCTCGAGCACATGGCGCGGCAGCCGCAGCGTCACCTGCTGCTTGGCCACATCGCCCTGCGGCGGACGCCCGCGCCTGGTAAGCGTGCCCGTCGCCTCACGGATGACCTTGCCGCCGATCGAAAACTGGGCCCGATCGAACATCTCGTCCGTCCACTCGGGCGCGTCATCCGGGTCGATCCAGTCGTCCTTCGTATCTCTTTCTCTCTCGCTCATTCGCTTTTCTCATCGAAATGATGTGCCGGGCCTCGCCGCGCTGGGTCCAGACCAGGACGACCATCCTTTCGTTTAGCAGGCCGAACGTCAGCCATCGCGTCTCGCCATAATCCTCCCGGTCGTCCTCGAGGTCGACAACGGATCCGGCGAAAACATGCACAGCATCTTCAAAATCCAGCCCTCTCTTTTCGAGGGTCAGGGCACGCTTCTCAGCGTTGTAAATGATCTCCATGGGAACAGCTTCCTGGTTAGGGGGCCAAGATTCAAACTCATGGTGAACTCCCTGTTGAGCTGTTCGCCGGTTTATGTAGCTACATAACTACCTCGTGTCAAGCGGGCGTTTGAATCACTCTCTCCTAACACGACTTGCGAAAAACGTGTATCCGAAATCCGGATACTGCGCTAATCGATGGATATGGATGGAGCGGCCGATGGTGACTCGCGGGCGAGGCCGGCTGTAAGTCTACTCGAGATAAGCCGAGTTCTGGACGAAACCTCTCGCTTGCTGCGCAACCACCCGGCCGCTGCCGACGAGGCGGAACCCAGTGCGCCAATGCACTCGGCGCCTGGTTCAACCCTTATCCGGGCGATGATTGCCGTCCGTAGACGAACACGAGACCATTTCCCCATCGCCTCCGGCGACCCCGCATGGTCGATGCTGCTGGAGCTTTATGCAGCGCACCTCGAAGGACGCCAATTTCATCAGACCAGGCTAGGCGTGGCTTCGGGTGTCCCTCAGACAACCGCGCTTCGGCTAACCCGCAAATTTCTGGATACGGGAATCTGCGGAAGCAGGCGGGATCCGACCGACAAGAGACTGCTGCTGATCGAGCTCTCCGACTCTGCGGCAGCGCGAATGTCGGACTATCTGCAACTCGGCGCCGGCATCGAGGCCCTGCTCTCCTGAACGATCGATCCAGAATTATCTGTATTTTAGATAAGACCCGCCTCAGCCTAGCGGTTGCCTATGGGGGTCCGCGAGAACAGCCGCACATCCGAACCGCTTCGCGACCTGCTGATTCGCGCCCGCGAGGCGAAGGGCATCACCCAAACCGACCTCGCGGCCAAGCTCGGCCGGCCGCAGAGCTTCGTATCCAACTACGAAAACGGCCAGCGCGGGATCGACGTGATCGAGTTCATCCAGATCGCGAAGGCGCTCGGACTGGACCCGGCGGCGGAGGTGGCGCGGTTGGCTAAGGAATAGTGCCGGCGACATCGGCGAGCGACTGTCTCAGATGCCAGCCCAATTATCGCTAAGGAAGCCGCCTGGCCAGTTGAGCGATGTCGGCAGCCTCGAAGGAACCCGTAGGAACGAGCCAATTGTCGAGGAAGGCCGGCGCGTCGCAGGAGATAAGCGCCGTTTCCTGATGTTCCGGCGCCAAGAGCTGCCAAGCCCGCACGCATCCCCGCAAAGTCCCTATCGGTGTCACTCGCGGAGACTCGTCTATGAGGCGCGCGCCGGCGTCCCAAGGGATTTGGTCAGCCATTGGGAGAAATCACGACCATGGAAACCGTGATCGCACACCCATCAACTCACGCGCAGCGCGCATCGTCGAACTGTCGTACATCTCGCGGACGAGGCGCGCCTCTGGGCTGTTATACATCTCACGGGCGAAGCGCGCCTCCGGGCTGTTGTACATCTCACGGGCGAGGCGCGCCTCAGGGCTATTGTACATCTCGCGGGCGAGGCGGGCTTCAGGACTGTTCGCCATCTCACGAGCCAACCGAACCTCGGGGCTATCGAGCATTGCGCGCACGGCACGCATCGTTCCAAAATGTCCGCAAACCGCCGACGAAAGTGCATTGGAAGCTGCTTCCTGTTGGGCTCTGACCCGTTGCCAGAAGGCCTCCGTTTGCTGGCGACGCCTGATCTCCTCGCGCGTCCGACGCCGAGCATGCGCGGCCGCCAACAACTGCGGACCTTCCTTCTTCCACTTTGCTTGGAGGCGGCGAATCTCGGCACCATTCGGTGCTAGCATCACCTGCCTGATGGCGGGGGTCGGCTTAAGGCGGGCATTGCCGGCGAGCAACTCAGCCATCGCCCGAAGAGTGCGGCTGTCATCCAGACCAGTGCCCGGAGGGCGGCCACGTTTACGCTTCGGAACAGTCATGCTTGTCTCCTTTCGAGTCGATGATGACACGAAACGGCAGTCGATCAAGTACGGATAAATCGATGGATTCATTCCGTTATATTGGCACAAAAGCGAGAATAATTCGCGGGGCCATGTTGCCGAAAGCGAGAAAAAAATCGCCCCGAGCACTTAAGCCATTCAAAACAAAGGGTCGCCTCGCGACGGCCCTTATTCGACTGGGGAGGACGTTTAGCCCAGAAGCTCCTGCTCCAGCTTCTTCGCCATCTCCTTCTCAGGCGGCCACCCGGGCGAGGCAGGTGCAAGCTGCCCCGCAGTTTGCAGCCATGTCCGGGGGACTTGGCGACCAGCCTCGCCATCCAGCCGCAGCCCATGCCCGCCCCGCCCGATCAAGCCGCCTTCAGCGCCGTCAGCGGCACCCCGAGCGTCTCCAGTGTCGACAAATCGAGCTTGCTCGCGCCATCTATGTCGAGACCGACGATCGTCCCGTCGGCCGCGAAGTCCGCGTTCACGCCGGGCGCGACCTCCCGCGTTTCCGCGCCGGGGCCGGCCTTCAGCTCGATATAGAGGCTGTCGGTCTCGGAATAATAATGCAGCTTCATCACGGCTCCTTGACGAAATCGCGGTCGAGGAAAGCGTTGTGCACCGTCTCGCCGTCGTCCAGCGTCACGACCCGTAGCACACGCGGCTCGTCTTCGCCCGGTAAAGTGACTTCTGCCCAAAAGCGGAGGCGGCCGTCGGGCTGGGTCTCCGTCCGGATCGGCGCGCCGATCGCCGCCTCGCACCAGGCCCGTTCGATGTAGGGCCGCTTGCGGAGCACCTGCTCCTCGAAATATCGCGTCGTCTTCATCCCGCCTCGCCGCCGAAGCTAGCCTAGGCACCTCCAAAGAAAAAGGGCCGCCTCACGGCGGCCCTTCCTTGTTCGAAAAGAGACGCGATCAGCCCAGAAGCTCCTGCTCGAGTTTCTTAGCCATCTCCTCGATATTCTCCGGCGGCCACCCAGGGATATCCATCCCGAGCCGCAGCCCCATGCTCGCCAAGACTTCCTTGATCTCGTTCAGCGACTTCCGCCCGAAGTTCGGAGTCCGCAGCATCTCCGCCTCGGTCTTCTGCACCAGATCGCCGATATAGATGATATTGTCGTTCTTCAGGCAGTTGGCGCTCCGCACGCTGAGCTCCAGCTCGTCCACCTTCTTCAGCAAGTACCGGTTCAGCTGGTTCGCATCCGCCTCCGTCTCCGCGGCGCTCGGCGCGGCCATGCCGGCCATGGTGGGGACGCTGACCATGCCCTCGTCGAAGTGGACGAAGAGCTGGAGCTGGTCCTGCAGGATGCGCGCCGCATAAGCGATCGCGTCGTCCGGCGAGATCGTGCCGTCCGTGTCCACGGTGAGGGTCAGCTTGTCGTAATCGAGCTCCTGCCCGACGCGGGTATTCTCGACCTTGTAGCTGACCTGGCGCACCGGGCTGTAGAGCGCGTCGACCGGAATGAGCCCGATCGGCGCGTCCGCGGGGCGGTTGGAGGCGGCGGGGACGTAGCCCTTCCCGGTCTCGGCGGTCAGCTCCATGTTGAGCGTCGCGCCCTCGTCCAGGTGGCAGATGACGAGATCGGGGTTCATCACCTCGATGTCGCCGGTGGTGGCGATCTGGCCGGCGGTGATCTCGCCCGGGCCGGTCGCCGACAGCTGCAGGCGCTTGGGCCCCTCGCCTTCCATGCGGAGCGCGATCAGCTTCACGTTCAGCACCATGTCGGTCACGTCCTCGCGGACGCCCGCCAGGCTGCTGAACTCGTGCAGCACGCCCTCGATCTTGATCGCGGTGATCGCCGCGCCCTGCAGCGAGGACAAGAGCACCCGCCGCAGCGAATTGCCGAGCGTGAGGCCAAAGCCGCGCTCCAGCGGCTCGGCGACGAAGGTCGCCTTGCGCCGGCTGTCGCCGCCGGCCTTCTTCTCGAGTGCGTTGGGCTTCTTCATTTCCTGCCAGTTCTTTGCGTTGACGGCCATGGATTTTCCCTTGGTCCTTGGGGAGGCGGAGGAGCCTCCCGATTATTTCTACTTCAAAATACTTCGAACCACCTTCGCTCCTGGCGGAGCTTCGGCGGTTAAACCCGGCGGCGCTTGGAGGGGCGGACGCCGTTATGCGGTATCGGAGTGACGTCGCGGATCGAGGTGATCTGGAAGCCGACCGCCTGCAGCGCCCGAAGCGCGCTCTCGCGGCCCGAGCCCGGGCCCTTGACCTCGACTTCGAGCGTGCGGACGCCATGTTCGGCGGCCTTCTTGCCGGCATCCTCGGCGGCGACCTGGGCGGCATAAGGCGTCGACTTGCGGCTCCCTTTGAAGCCCATCATGCCCGCGGACGACCAGGCGATCGCATTGCCCTGCGCGTCGGTGATCGTGATCATCGTATTGTTGAACGAAGCATTCACGTGGGCCACGCCCGCCGTGATGTTCTTGCGCTCGCGCCGTCTGATGCGCTGAGGTTCGCGTGCCATTTCTGCTAATCCCTAAAACCGTAAGCCCGTTCGGGCTGAGCCTGTCGAAGCCCTGTCCTTCTTTGCGGACGGGCCGGCGATCGATCCGAACCTACTTCTTCTTCCCAGCGATCGGCTTGGCCTTGCCCTTGCGGGTGCGCGCATTGGTGTGCGTGCGCTGGCCGCGGACGGGGAGGCCCTTGCGGTGACGCAGGCCGCGATAGCAGGCGAGGTCCATCAGCCGCTTGATGTTCATCGCGGTCTCGCGCCTGAGGTCGCCTTCGACCTGGTGGTCGGCGTCGATCGTCTCGCGGATCTGGAGGACCTCCTGGTCGGTCAGGTCCTGGACGCGGCGCTCGGCGGGGATGCCGAGCTTGTCGGCGATCTGCTTGGCCTTGGTCCGCCCAATCCCATGAATATAGGTGAGCGCGATCTCAACTCGCTTATTTGTAGGAATATTTACGCCAGCAATGCGTGCCATGGATATTTTCTCCTGCTCCACGGGCCGCCCGTGGCGAACGGCCCATCTCAGCGCTTCGTGGTCCCGGAAAACAGGCAAAGCCGACGCGCGCACGGATGCGCCGCCGGATACCGGTGAGCGGGATGAAGGCCATGTAGGATTTGAGAGGGGGCGTGTCAACGGCGGAGTCGCGGAGATTGGCAAGCGGCGGGCGCGATGCCATTGCCTCCCGATGCCGCGCCCCGCGCCCGCTTCCTACGATGCCATCGTCCTCGGCGCGGGCGGCGCCGGGCTGATGTGCGCGGCCGTGGCGGGGCAACGAGGACGGCGGGTGCTGCTGATCGACCATGCGCCGCAGCCGGGCAGGAAGATTCTGATCTCCGGCGGCGGGCGCTGCAATTTCACCAACCTCCAAAGCGCGCCCGAGCGCTTCCTCTCCGCCAACGCGCATTTCGCCAAATCGGCGCTTGGCCGCTACCGGCCGGAGAAATTCATCGCGCTCGTCGATCACTATCGCATTTGCTGGCACGAAAAGACGCTTGGCCAGCTCTTCTGCGACGGCTCCGCCCGGCAGATCGTGCATATGCTGATGGAGGAATGCGCGAAGGGCGGAGTGCGGATCTCTCTGGGCAGGCCGATCGCGGAGGTGAGCCACGCGGACGGGATATTCAAGGTCGGCCACGGCGATGAAGCGGCCACGGCACCGGCCTTGGTGATCGCCACCGGCGGCCCCTCCATCCCGAAAATGGGCGCAACCGGCTTCGCTTACGATCTGGCACGGCAATTCGGGCTCGCCATCGTCGAGCCACGGCCCGCTTTGGTTCCGTTGACGCTGAGCGGAGAGGACCGGCTGTTCCGCGACCTTTCCGGAGTATCGGCCGATATCGAGGCGCGCGCGGGCAAGACGGCCTTCCGCGAGGCGGCCCTGTTCACTCATCGCGGATTATCCGGGCCCGCGATCCTGCAAATCTCCTCCTACTGGCGCAAGGGCGAGGAGATCGGCGTGGATTTCCTCCCGGCCCAGCCGGCGGAGTGGGCGCTGGCGGCGAAACGGGCGCGGCCCAAGACGCATTTCCACACCCTGCTCGGCGAGCTGCTGCCCGGCCGGCTCGCCGAGGCGCTGGCCAAGAGGATCGGCCTGTGGGGCGAGCTCGCCAACCTCCCCGACGGCAAGCTCAAGGCAGCCCAGCGCCGGCTCGCCGACTGGCGCTTCACCCCTGATGGCAGCGAGGGCTTCGCCAAGGCGGAGGTCACCGCGGGCGGGATCAGCACCGCCGAACTCTCCTCGCGGACCATGGAGGCGCGCCGCATGCCCGGCCTCTACGCGATCGGCGAGGCGGTCGACGTGACCGGCTGGCTGGGCGGCTATAATTTCCAATGGGCCTGGGCTAGTGGGTGGGCGGCCGGGCAGGTTCTTTAGCTCCAAACCCTTTGCGAAGCGGGCCGCGCCCCCCATCTGGACCTGATATGACATTCGAAACCCTGCCCCCGCTTCTCGGCGAAGCGCTCGCCGCGCGCGGCTATGCCGCCCCGATGCCCGTCCAGGCCGCCGTCCTCGAGCCCGAAGCGGAGGGCCGCGACCTGATCGTCTCAGCCCAGACCGGTTCGGGCAAGACCGTGGCGTTCGGGCTCGCTATCGCCCCGCAGCTGCTCGACGCAAGCGGCAGCCTCCCCTACGCGCTCAAGCCCCAGGCCCTGGTGATCGCGCCGACTCGCGAGCTGGCGCTGCAGGTCAGCCGCGAGCTGGTCTGGCTCTACGGCAAGGCGGGCGCGCGGATCGCCACCTGCGTCGGCGGCATGGATCCCTCCAAGGAGCGCCGCAGCCTCTCGCACGGCGCCCATATCGTGGTCGGCACGCCGGGGCGGCTGCGCGATCATCTCGAACGCGGCGCGCTGGATCTCTCCCAGCTCAGGGCGGTGATCCTCGACGAGGCCGACGAGATGCTCGACATGGGCTTTCGCGAGGACCTCGAGGAGATACTGGACGCGATGCCGCCGGAGCGGCGCACCCTGCTCTTCTCGGCGACCATGCCCCGGCCGATCGTCGCGCTCGCCAAACGCTACCAGAAGGATGCGCTGCGCATCTCGACGATCGGCGAGGATCGCGGCCATGGCGATATTTCCTATCAGTGCATGACCGTCGCGCCGGCCGAGATCGAGCATGCGGTGGTGAACCTGCTCAGGCTGCACGAGGCGGATTCCGCGCTCCTTTTCTGCGCGACGCGGGACAATGTCCGCCGCCTCCATTCGAGCCTGACCGAGCGCGGCTTCAACGCCGTCGCGCTGTCGGGCGAGCATAGCCAGAGCGACCGCAACCAGGCGCTGCAGGCGCTGCGCGACGGCCGCGCCCGCGTGCTGGTCGCCACCGACGTCGCCGCGCGCGGCATCGATCTGCCGAACCTGTCGCTGGTCATCCATGTCGAGCTGCCCCGCGACGCCGAGACGCTGCAGCACCGCTCCGGGCGCACCGGGCGCGCCGGCAAGAAGGGGATTGCCGTCCTCGTCGTCCCCTATCCGCGCCGCAAGCGCGTCGAATCGGTGCTGCGCGGCGCCCGCATCGAGGCGGAGTGGATCAAGCCCCCGACGCCTGAGGATATCCGCCGGGGCGACCATGAGCGGCTGCTCGCCGCCTTGCTCGAACCCGCCGAGATCGAGGAGGAGGATCGCGAGCTCGCCGCCCGCCTGCTCGAGCGCAAGTCGCCCGAGGAGATCGCCGCCGCTCTGGTCCGCGTCCACCGCGCCCGCATGCCGGCGGCCGAAGAGCTGGCCGATGCCCGCACGGTTCCACAGGGGCGCCCCGACGGCCCCCGCCCCGGCTTCGAGGACACGATCTGGTTCCGCATGGACATCGGCAGGCGGCACAAAGCAGATCCGCGCTGGATCCTGCCTCTGCTCTGCCGGCGCGGCCACATCACCAAGAACGAGATCGGCGCGATCCGCATCGCGGGGGGCGAGACATTGTTCGAGGTGCCCCGCGCCGCGGCCGGCAAGTTCGCCGCCGCGCTGAAGCGCACCGCGGGCGGCGACGCCGACGGCGAAGGCGGGATCAGGATCGAGCCGGTCGAAGGCAAGCCGCGGGATGCGGCGCGGGAGAACAAGCGCGCGGGGCCTCCACCGAGGCATCAGGCCAAGCCCTTTCGCAAGGCAGCGAAGCCGCATCGCGGCCGCTGATCCCCTCCCCCTGGAGGGGGAGGGTTAGGGTGGGGGTGTTCGGTGTTCGAGACTAGTCTCGGAGGCCGCACCCCCTCCCCCTACCCCCTCCCCGCCGGGGAGGGGAATGAAGGCTAGACCACCCCAAACGCCAGCATCGCGTCCGCCACCTTCTTGAAGCCCGCGATGTTCGCGCCCTTCACGTAGTCGGTATAGCCGCCGCCGCGGTCGCCATGTTCGAGACAGCGCTGGTGGATGCCGTCCATGATCTCCTTGAGCAGCGCCTGGAGCTCGGATTCCTTCCAGGAGCGGCGCTCGCTATTCTGGCTCATCTCGAGGCCGGAGACGGCGACGCCGCCGGCGTTCGAGGCCTTGCCCGGCGCATAGAGCAATTTGGCGTCCTTGAAGACGTGCACGCCTTCGAGGTCGGTCGGCATGTTGGCGCCCTCCGAAACGGCGATGCAGCCGTTCTTGACCAGGGTGCGGGCGTCGTCGCCGAGCAGCTCGTTCTGGGTCGCGCAGGGCAGAGCGACGTCGCACTCGACCGCCCAGGGGCGCAGGCCCGCATGGAAGGTCGCGTTCTTATATTCGTCGGCATATTGCGAGATGCGGCCGCGGCGCTTGGTCTTGTGCGCCTTGACCCAATTGATCTTCTCCTGGTCGATGCCGTCGGGATCGTGGACGAAGCCCTCGCTGTCCGAAAGCGTCAGCACCTTGCCGCCGAGCTGGTTGATCTTCTCGGCGGCGTGGGTCGCGACATTGCCCGAGCCCGAAATCGCCGCTCGCAGGCCGGTCATGTCCCTGCTCTTGGTCTTCAGCATGTTCTCGAGGAAATAGACCGCGCCATAGCCGGTCGCCTCGGGCCGGATCAGCGAGCCGCCATATTCCATGCCCTTGCCGGTCAGCACGCCGGTGAACTGGTTGGTGATCCTTTTATACTGGCCGAACATATAGCCGATCTCGCGCCCGCCGACGCCGATATCGCCCGCCGGCACGTCCGTGTCCGCGCCGATATGGCGGTAGAGCTCGGTCATGAAGCTCTGGCAGAAGCGCATGATCTCGCCGTCGGTCTTGCCCTTGGGGTTGAAGTTCGAGCCGCCCTTGCCCCCGCCCATGGGCAGTCCGGTCAGTGCGTTCTTGAAGGTCTGCTCGAAGGCGAGGAATTTGAGGATCGACTCGTTGACCGAGGGATGGAAGCGGATTCCGCCTTTATAGGGGCCGATCGCATTGTTGTTCTGGACCCGGTAGCCGCGCTGGACCCGGATATTGTGGTTGTCGTCCTCCCAGCAGACCCGGAAGGAGACGATCCGGTCGGGCTCGGCGATGCGGCGAAGGATCTGCCAGCGGTGATAATCCTCGCGGCCCGAAGTGAACTCGAAAATGTCCTCGGCGACCTCCTGCACGGCCTGGATGAATTCGGTCTGGCCCGGATTGCGGCGGGACACGCCCGCCATGAAGCCAGCAAGATCGACATGCTCGGAATCGCGCGTAACGCCGTCACCCCTGCTCATTCATCGCCTCCCCCAAAGATCGCGGCGCGGCTCCTGCGGCGGAGTCGCGAAGGCGATGACCATAACAGCTTTTCGACGGAAGGAACCCGCCCTACGACAAGCGCGACAGCGAGCGCGGCGAGGGGGACATTCAGCCTCAGCGCATCGGCACCGCGCCACCCGCGGGCCAGTCGCTGTCGACGAGGCGGCGCAGGTCGAGCTCCGCGACGCGCTGCGGCGGCCGGCCCTCTGCGATCAAATCGCTGATCTCGTGCCAGCGGCCGTTGCCGATCGTCGCGGTATGGCGGATGACCATCCCCGGCCCGATGGGTATCTCCCAGACCACGCCACCCTCGATCAGGGTCAGCGGATAGGCGCCCTCACGCCCCTGGGCGAAGGTGCGGATCGAAAAGGCGCCGGCCGCGGGCTCGAAGGAGATCACGCCCAAGGCGTTGAAGCCGATGCGTCCGTCCGCCTCGTAGCCGCGGCCCTCGACGACGCGCACCGCTCCGCCGAGGAAAGGGCCGACGCGCTCGGTCTGAATCAGCTCGCGCCGGCCGCCGGGGAGCTCGGCCCAGGCGGGCCCGCGCCAGGTGCCGTCCATGAAGGAAAGCCGCGCCATCGCCTGGCGCTGCGCTTCGAGCCGCGCGGCGGTGTCGGGCTGCGCCGCGGCGCAGACGGGAAAGGCCAGGACGGCAAGGCAGAAAGCGGCGAAGCGGTGCAGGCGCATATTCGGTCTCCTCAGCGCATTGGGACGGCGCCGGCGCCCGGCCAGTCGGTGTCGCCGACGCGGCGCAGGTTCATCTCGAAAATCTGCACCGGCGGCGCGTCGCCCGCGATGCGGTAGCCGACCTCGCGCAGCGTGCCGTCGCGGATGGTGGCGGTGTAGCGGATGGTGGCGCCGGGCCCGGCCGGAATTTCCCATTCATAGCCGTCGGCGGTGGGGCGAATGGGGAAGACGCCCGCATTGCCCTGCGCCCAGGAGGTCATCGTGTAAGCGCGGGTGGCCGGATTGAAGGAGATGATTCCAAGCGCGTTGAAGCCGACGCTGCCGTCTTGATTGTAGCCGCGCCCCTCGATCACCTTCACCGAGCCGCCGAGAAAGGGCCCGATCCGCTCGGTCTGGACGATTTCGTGCCGGCCGCCGGGGGTAATCGACCAGGCCGGGCCGCGCCAGACCCCGTCCATGCGGGCGAAGGCCCCCATCGCCTCGCGCTGCGCCGCCTGCAGCGCCTCCGGGTCGGGCCGCTGCGCAGAGGCCAGAGCGGGAGAGGCGATCATCATCATCACCAAAGCAACGAATCGGGTCAGGCGCATCGTCTCATTCTCCTTGCTTTGAAAAGCAAAGTACACTGTGTTTGCACAAGGGTCAAGCGCAAGGCAAGCATTGCGGCGGAGGTGCGCATGGTTCGGCTGCTCGTGCTCGTCGCGCTCGCGCTGGCCCCGGCGGCGGCCGCAGCGGGCACCCGGGCCACCTTCGTGGACGGGCACGGCTTCCGTCAGACGATCCTGATCGCCGACAATGGGGATTTCGACGCCGAGCTCCGCATGGGCCAGCATCTCATGGTCTTGGGCGGTCGCGCCTTCATCGTCGAGGATCGGCTGACCGGGCCGATCGTGACTCCGCTCGAGGAGTTGGAGGAGGCCGCCCGCGAGCGTGCAATCGCCGGGCCCAGGCCCCGATCGCCCCAGGCAGAGGCGGCCCTCCGGGAGGCCGAGGCGGACATGCTGGCGCTGGTCGGCGAGGTCAACGCACCGGAACCCAGCCGGCCGCAGGTCTGGCCGGCGCTGGTGATGAGGACGAATGTCCAGGTCAACGGACGGGTTGGCCGCGGTTATTATTACCCGGGTTTCGACAATGGCCCAGAGCAGCTTTTCGTCGTGATGAGCGACGATCCGGTGCTCGCGCCGATCGGGGCGTTGTTCCGCCGGGCACTCGCTGCGGAAACCGTGCTCGAGCAACTCAGCTGGGAGGGCCCGACGCCGCGGCCCGAAAGCATGGGCCCCGAATGGCGCCGCATTCTCGCCGCGGGGACGCCGATCCAATATTACACGACCCGGCTGCGCGACGTGGAGCAGGTCGCCACTCCATCCATCACGCTCCCCGCCGAGCCCGAGACCGGCGCTGCGCTTCGCGTCCGTCTCGCCGCCGAAGCCGCCGAGCGCGGTGCGCCGCCGGCGCCCGAATGGATGGCCTCGCGCGCGATTTTCGCAGGCGGACGGCTCTATCTGGTCGCCGGGAATCAGCGGCTGCTGAGCCTGGCTGAAGGAGAGCGGTCGCTTGCCCGCCACGATCTGGGCGAGCCGGTGCTGGACGCCTGCGTCCAGGGCGGCGAGCCGCTGGCGCTGACCGGCGCGGCGCAGGGGGCGCAGACCTGGACGCTCCGCCGCCTGCACGGCGGGCAATGGCGGCCCGAACGAGTGGTCGCGCGCGACGAAGACGAACCGATCGCGCTCGCCTGTACATCGGAGGGACCGTATCTGCTCACCAGCCGGCGCTTCATCGACCTGACGCAGACGCGCACGGCGGCGCTACGACTCCGGGGCGGGCCGATCCGGGCGCTTGTCTCCGCTGTCGTCCACGTCACCCCGCGGGCGGTTTTCGTCGGTCTCAATGCCGGTGAATGGGGTGGCGGCCTGCGGCGGATCGATCGGCGCACCGGGCGGGTCGAAACGATCGAACGCAATTCGACCGGCGGGCTTTGCGGCGGCCCTCTCAATACGGAATGCGATCCGGTGCAGGGGCTGGCGACGATCCCGTGGCGGCCAAGCTGCGTCGCCGCCGCCATCGGGCTGATCCATATGATGGCGCGCGGCCGGCTGACTGCGGTCTGCCCGGACGGCATCGAGCAGCTCTATGCGGTCGCGGACGGCGAACCGAACACACCCCAAAGAGTCCGGGAGGCGGCACAGGGCGGCCATGGCTCGGTTGCTTTCTTCGGCCTAGCCGCGACCGGAAGCAGCCTCATCGCGATCGGCCATAACGGCCTCTACCGCCTCGATGCGGCCGGCACCGCGACGCGCATACCACTGCCGCGCTTCACGAGGGTGGAGGGGCTGCTGGTCAGCTTCGCGCTGCCCGAAATTGTCCTGGTGGTGACGGGAATCAACGGCCGCGCCTCGGTAAGCGGCGCGGTGCCGATCATGGCAGTGCGCTAGGGCGAACTGCGCGCGAAGGCTCAGCCGTCGAGGATCGCGTCGATCGCCTTGCTGACCGCGCCGATCGCGGCCATGCCGTCGACGCGGCGCACGATGCCGTGGGCCTCGTAATGCGGCAGGATCGGCGCGGTCTTGGCGCGATATTCGGCCATGCGCGTCCTGACCGCATGCTCATTGTCGTCGGCGCGGCGCTTGAACTCCTGGCTGCCGCAGACGTCACAGAGGCCGGCGGCGACGGGCTGCTTGAACGTGTCGTGATAGGGCGTGTTGCATTTGGCGCAGGAGAAGCGGCCGGCGATGCGCTCGACCAGGGCGTCCTCGTCGACCTCGAGCTCCACGACATGATCGAGGTGGAGGCCCTTCGCGGCAAGCAGCCGGTCGAGCGAATCGGCCTGGACGGCGGTGCGCGGATAGCCGTCGAGGATGAAGCCCCTGCCGATGTCGGGCTCGTCGAGCCGGTCGGAGAGGATCTTGTCGACGATCGCGTCGCTGACCAGCTCGCCCGCCGCCATCACCGCTTTGGCCTTCTTGCCCACCTCGGTTCCGGCGGCCACGGCGGCGCGGAGCATGTCGCCGGTCGAGAGCTGGACCATGTCGCGCTCCTCGACCAGCCGGCTCGCCTGGGTGCCCTTTCCGGCGCCCGGCGGTCCCAGCAGGATGATGTTCACGCCAGCGGCCTCATCGTTTCCCGAGGCCGCCCTTCAGCTTCGCGCGCTTGATGAGGTCGCCATATTGGTGGGCGATGAGGTGGCTCTGGATCTGGGTCACCGTGTCCATCGTCACGTTGACGACGATGAGCAGGGAGGTGCCGCCGAGATAGAAGGGGATGCCCATCCTCGCGATCGCGAATTCGGGAACCAGGCAGATCAGGGTGAGATAGGCGGCGCCCACCACGGTGACCCGGGTCAGCACGTAATCGAGATATTCCTCGGTGCGCTTGCCCGGGCGGATGCCGGGGATGAAGCCGCCATATTTCTTGAGGTTGTCCGCCGTCTCCTCGGGATTGAAGACCACCGCGGTGTAGAAGAAGCAGAAGAAGATGATGCCGGCGCCGTAGAGGAACATGTAGAGCGGCGAGCCGTGCTGCAGCGCGGTGGTGATGGTGATCACGAAATCGCCCCACGCGCTCTCGCCCGCCGCGCGCTGCCCGCCGAACTGGACCAGGGTCAGCGGCAAGAGCAGAAGCGAGGAGGCGAAGATCGGGGGAATCACGCCCGCCGTGTTGACCTTGAGCGGCAGGTGCGAACGCTCCTGCTGAATCTGGCCGCGCGCCGTCTGGCGCTTGGGATATTGGATCAGCACGCGGCGCTGCGCCCGCTCCATGAAGCAGATGAACAGGACCAGGACGGCGACCATCACTACGATCAGGATGATCACCATCGCATCGAGGCTGCCCGAGCGGCCGCCTTCGAACATCTGGGCGAGCGCGGTCGGCAGCTGGGCGACGATGCCCGCCATGATGATCAGCGAGATGCCGTTGCCGATGCCGCGGCTGGTGATCTGCTCGCCGAGCCACATCAGGAACATGGTGCCGCCGACCAGGTTGATGACGCAGGTGACCCGGAACATCACGCCCGGATTGAGCACCGACGAGCCGCCCGAGCCCGCGCCCGCGCTTTCCAGGCCCACGGCCATGAAATAGCCCTGGATGATGCACAGGACGACCGTCCCGTAGCGCGTATATTGGTTGATCTTCTTGCGCCCGCTCTCGCCCTCTTTCTTGAGCGCGCCGAGCGTCGGCGACATGGTGGTCGCGAGCTGCATGACAATGGACGCGGTGATATAGGGCATCACCCCCATCGCGATCAGGCTCATCCGCTCCAGGCCGCCGCCCGAGAACATGTTGAAGAAATCGAGCACCCCGCCCCTGGTGGTTTCGAACAGCGCGGCGAGCCGGGTCGGATCGATGCCCGGCAGCGGCACGAAGCTGAGCAGCCGGAAGACGACCAGCGCCCCCAATGTGAACCACAATCTCTTTTTGAGGTCGGTCGCCTTGGAAAAGCTGCCAAGGCTGATGTTGGAGGCCATTTGTTCGGCGGAGGATGCCATGGAGCTTTCGACCTTCGAGAAATTGAAAAGGCGGCGGGAGCGCCAAAATGCCTCCCCGCCGCCTCATATAGTGATCGGTTCCGGCTTGTCAGCCTGCAACCGTCGGCGAGGAAGGCTCAGGCCGCGTCCGGCCGCTTCTTGACGCTGTTCTTCTTGGCCTTGGCCTTGTCGGCGGCCGAGACCAGCTCGATCAGCTCGACCTTGCCGCCGGCGTCCTCGATCGCCTTGCGCGCGCCGGCCGAAATGCCGGCGACCCTGACGCTGAGCTTGGCCTTCAATTCGCCCTTGCCGAGGAGGCGCACGCCGTTCTTGCCGCCCCGCGCCAGGCCCGCGCCCTTCAGCGCTTCGTGGTCGAGGAGGCCCTTGGCGTCGAGCTTGCCGGCGTCGATCGCCTTCTGGATCGCGCCGACATTCACCTCGGCATGATCCTTGGCGAAGATGTTGTTGAAGCCGCGCTTCGGGATTCGCATGTGGAGCGGCATCTGCCCGCCCTCGAAGCCGAAGACGGAGACGCCGGAGCGGCTCTTCTGGCCCTTCTGGCCGCGGCCGGCGGTCTTGCCGAGCCCCGAGCCGATGCCCCGGCCGACGCGCACCCGGCTCTTGCGGGCGCCCTTGTTGTCGCGGATTTCATTCAGTTTCATGTCGTGCACTCGCTTTCGCTTTTGTCGCGCAACTGTTTCCCGGCGAAGGCCGGGATCCAGCTAGAAAAAAGAAGCCTGGACCCCGGCTTTTCGCCGGGGAACAGTCAATTTTACCCCTCCACCGACACCATGTGCCGCACCGCGCGGATCATGCCGCGGACCTCGGGGCTGTCCTCGAGTTCGACGCTCTTGTGCATCTTGTTGAGGCCGAGGCCCTTCAAGGTCGCACGCTGGTCGTCGGTGCGGCGGATCGGCGAGCCGGTCTGGGTGATCTTGATCTTGGCCATCATGCTTACTCCGCGACCAACTCGGCTTCGGCCGACGCTTCCGCCGTTCCGGCAACGCCCTCGCGGCGCGCCATCAAATCGGCGATCTTCCGCCCGCGGCGCTGGGCAACCGATTTCGGGCTGGTCTGTTCCTTGAGCGCCTCGAAGGTCGCCCGGACCATGTTGTAGGGGTTGGAGGTGCCGATCGACTTGGTGACCACGTCGGCGACGCCAAGGCTTTCGAACACGGCGCGCATCGGGCCGCCGGCGATGATGCCGGTGCCGGCCGGAGCGGAGCGGACGTAGACGCGCCCGGCGCCGAAATGGCCGAGCCCGTCATGGTGGAGCGTGCGGCCGTCGCGAAGCGGCACGCGCAGCATCGCCTTCTTGGCCGCCGCGGTCGCCTTGGAGATCGCCTCGGGAACCTCGCGGGCCTTGCCGTGGCCGAAGCCCGCGCGGCCCTTGCCGTCGCCCACGACCACCAGGGCCGCGAAGCCGAAGCGCTTGCCGCCCTTCACGGTCTTGGAGACGCGGTTGATGTGGACGAGCTTCTCGATCAGCTCCTCGCCGCCCTCGTCGTCGCCGCCGCGGCCGCGTCCGCGCTCGTCGCGCCGGCCGCGATTGCCGCCGCCGCCGCCGCGATTGTCACGGCCGCCGCGGCCGCCGCGGGCGCCGCGCTCGCGCCGCCCCTCGGGAGGCGCGCTGCCAGCCGCGACCGGCGCTTCCGCCGCCACGGGCTCGGGAGCGGCCGTCTCCGGCGCCGCCGGAGCGGGCTCGGGGGCAGCCGGAGCCGCCTCGGGCGCAGCCGGAGCCGCCTCGGGAGCCGCCGCCTCTGGCGCAGCAGCCTCGGGAGCCGCCGCCTCGGAAGCCGCCGGGGCGGCTTCGGGCGCGGCGTCGGCCGGAGTCTCGGGGGTCTTGTCGGTTTCGTCAGCCATCATCAAAACTCCAATCCGCCTTCGCGGGCGGCGTCGGCCAGCGCCTTGACGCGGCCGTGAAACAAAAAGCCGCCGCGGTCGAACACGACCTTGGTGACGCCGGCCGCCTTGGCGCGCTCGGCGATCTTGCGGCCCACTTCCTGCGCGGAAGCGACGGTCGCGCCGGTGGCGGCGCGGGCTTCCTTCTCGAGCGTCGAGGCGGAAGCGACGGTGCGGCCCTCGCCGTCGAGGATCACCTGCGCATAGATGTGGCGGCCCGAGCGGTGGACCGACAGGCGCGGGCGCCCGCCGGCGTTGCGCCGGATCGCCGTGCGGACGCGCTGGGCGCGCTTAATGAAGGGATTGAATCTCGCCATGGCCTATTTCTTCTTGCCTTCTTTGCGGAAGATATATTCGCCGCGATACTTGATGCCCTTGCCCTTGTAGGGTTCGGGCTTGCGCCAGCGGCGGATCTCGGCGGCGACCTGGCCGACCTGCTGGCGGTCGATGCCGGAAATCTCCACCGTGGTCGCGTCCGGAGTCTTCACCTCGATCCCCTGCGGGATGTCGATGTCGACGTCGTGCGAATAGCCGAGCTTCATGTTCAGCTTCTTGCCCTGGGCGTTGGCGCGATAGCCGACGCCGGTGATCTCGAGCACCTTGGTGAAGCCGTCGGAAACGCCGGTGACCAAATTCTGGACGAGCGTGCGCTGCATCCCCCAGAAGGCCCGCGCCTGCTTGGTCGCATTGGCCGGCTGGACGCTGATCTGATCGTCGCCAATGTCGTAGCTGATCTCGTCGCGCATGGTCAGCGACAAGGTGCCCTTCGGTCCCTTGACCGACAGGATCTGGCCTTCGGTGGTCGCCGACACGCCCGAAGGCAGCGGCACCGGCCTCTTACCGATGCGGGACATCAGAACACCTCCGCGAGCACTTCGCCGCCGACGTTCTGCGAACGCGCTTCGGCGTCCGAGAGAACGCCCTTGGGCGTCGAGACGATGGTGATGCCCAGGCCGTTGCGGACCCGGGGCAGCTCCTGCGCGCCCGAATAGACCCGGCGGCCGGGCTTGGAGACGCGGCTGACATGCTGGATCGCGGGCTGGCCCTCGAAATATTTCAGCTCGATGCGAAGCCCCGCATGGTCGCCGAGCATCTCCTCGCGATAGCCGCGGATATAGCCCTCGCGCTGGAGCACGTCGAGCACGCGGGCGCGCAGCTTCGACGCCGGCGAAAGGACGCTGTCCTTCCTCGCCTGCTGGCCGTTGCGGATGCGGGTGAGCATATCACCCAGGGGATCGGTCAATGGCATAGCTCTACCTTACCAGCTCGACTTGGTCAGACCGGGGATCAGGCCTTTATTGCCCATTTCCCGCAGCATGATGCGCGACAGTCGGAATTTGCGATAAACGGCGCGCGAACGCCCGGTCAGCTCGCAGCGGTTGCGGACTCGCGTGGGATTGCCGTTGCGCGGGATCTCGGCCATCTTCAGCCGCGCGATCAGGCGCTCGGTCTCGTCCTTCGACTTGTCGTTCGCGATCGCCTTCAGCTTCGCATATTGGCCGGCATATTTCTTGGCCAGCTTCTTGCGCCGCTCGTTCTTGTTGATCGAACTCAGTTTCGCCATGACTTAAGCCGCCTCTTTCTGAGTTTCTTCCACCTTCGGGAACGGGAAGTTGAAGAGGCGCAGCAGCTCGCGCGCCTCGTCGTCCGTGTTCGCGGTGGTGGTGACGATGATGTCCATGCCGCGCACCTTCTCGATGCGGTCATAGTTGATCTCGGGGAACACCAATTGCTCCTTGAGGCCCATGGCGTAATTGCCGCGGCCGTCGAAGCTCTTCGGGTTGAGGCCGCGGAAATCGCGCACCCGGGGGAGCGCGATCGTGACCAGCCGGTCGAGGAACTCGTACATCCGCTCGCGGCGCAAGGTGACCTTGACGCCGATCGGCATGCCTTCGCGCAGCTTGAACTGGGCGATCGACTTCTTGGCCTTGGTGATCACCGGCTTCTGGCCCGCGATCAGCTCCATTTCCTGGGCCGCGGTCTCGACCTTCTTCTTGTCCTGGGTCGCCTCGCCGACGCCCATGTTGATGACGATCTTGTCGAGGCGCGGGACCTCCATCCGGTTCTTGTAACCGAACTTCTCGATCATCGCGGGCACGATCTTCTCGTCGAATTCGCGCCTGAGGCGCGCAACATATTTGGCTTCAGCCATTGATCAGCTCCCCGGACCGCACGGCAATGCGGACCTTCTTTCCGTCGCGCTCCTCGAAGCGGACCCGCGTCGGCTTGCCCGTCTTGGGATCCTCGATCGCGACTTTCGACACGTGCATCGGCGCCTCGGTGCGGACGATTCCGCCCTGCGGACGCGCCTGCGTCGGCTTGGTGTGGCGGGCATGGACGTTGATGCCGGAAACGACGACCTTGCCGACCTTCGGCATCGACCTGGTCACCTCGCCATGACGGCCCTTGTCCTTGCCGCTGAGCACGACGACCTTGTCGCCCTTCTTGATCTTGGCGGACGCCATCACAGCACCTCCGGCGCAAGGCTGATGATCTTCATATGCTTCTTGGCGCGCAGCTCGCGGACCACGGGGCCGAAGATGCGGGTGCCGATCGGCTCCGAATTGGCGTTAACCAGCACGGCCGCGTTCGAATCGAAGCGGATGGTCGAGCCGTCGGGACGGTGGATGTCCTTGGCGGTGCGCACGATCACGGCCTTGTGGACGTCGCCCTTCTTGACGCGGCCGCGCGGCGCCGCCTCCTTGACGGAGACGACGATGATGTCGCCGACGCCGGCGAAGCGCCGCTTGGAGCCGCCCAGCACCTTGATGCACTGGACGCGCTTGGCGCCGCTATTGTCGGCGACCTCCAAATTGGACTGC
>Ga0190275_10000060_pt1 | contig 139193 bp, 136 predicted proteins | sample Popmic550T_FD_133745 | JGI IMG/M metagenome (GOLD analysis project Ga0190275, IMG submission 133745) | Populus adjacent soil microbial communities from riparian zone of Yellowstone River, Montana, USA - 550 T | ecosystem: Environmental > Terrestrial > Soil > Riparian zone > Trees stand... | reverse complement strand
GCGGCGCCGGCGCCATTGCCGTCGGCGTCGAAGTAGAGCTGGCCGGTCGCGCCGTTGTAGATGATCCGATCGTCGGCATCGCCGGCCGCGCTACCGGTGACGAACGCGCCCGCGGGCAGGCTGCCCGGGGTGAGCCCGGTGAACACCGCATCGTCGAGCGCGATCTTGTCGGTGCCGGCGGCGAAGTCGAACACCAGGTCCACATTGCCGGTGCCGAGCGCGGTGGTGAAGGCGAAGGTGTCCGCCCCGCTTAGGCCCACCAGGCTGTCATTGCCGCCCTTGCCGTCCAGCACGTTGGCCCCGGCATTGCCGAAGATCGTGTTGGCCAGCGCGTTGCCGGTAAGGTCGATCGCCGCGGTGCCGGCATGGAAGTCGGTGGTCATCAGCTCCACCTCGGAGCCGGCCGTCAGCGTGTAGCTCACGCTCGCGAACACCCGGTCGCTGCCCTCGCCGGCAGTCTCCACGATCCGGTCGCCGGCATTGTCGACGAAGAACGAGTCATTGCCCGCCCAGCCGATCATGGCATCGACGCCGCCGCCGCCGTCGAGAAGATTGTCCCCGGCATTGCCGAAGATCGTGTTGGCCAGCTCGTTGCCCGTCAGGTTGATCGCGTCTGTCCCGATATGCCAGTCGGTGGTCATCAGCTCGACCTCCGCGCCGGCCGTCAGCGTGTAGCTCACGCTCGAGAGCACCCGGTCACTGCCCCCGCCAACGCTCTCGAGGACTACGTCGCCCGCATCTTCGACCCGATAAAGATCGTTGCCCGCGCCGCCGGTCATGATGTCGTTGCCGAGACCCCCGGCCAGGAAATCGTTGCCGTCGCCGGTCGAGATCCTGTCGTCGGCGGCACCGGTGTTGATGATGTCGTCGCCGGTGCCGGTGGTGATCCAGAACCGCTCGGCCTCGACGAAATCGAGCGTCGCGGCGGCGGCATCGGCGAGGTGGCCGGTATAGCCCGAACCGAGATTGCCGCCCGTGACTCCGCCAGTGACGTTAGTGGTCGCGGCGGAATAATCGACGATCAGCAGGTCGCTGTCGGCGCCGGCGTCAACCGTGTCGCTGCCGCCGGTGACCGTGATCCGGTCCGCGCCCGCGCCGGCGACGATGGTGTCGGCGCCGAGTCCGGAGAGAATCTCGTCGACGCCGCCGCCAGTGGTGACCGTGTTGGTGCCGTCACCGGCATCGACGAAATTGCCGCCGCCGCCCGCTGTGATCGTGTCCGCGCCGCTGCCGCCGATGATGATGTTGGCGCCTTCGCCCGCGGTGACCGTGCCGGCACCCTCTCCGGTGCGGATGTCGTCGTCGCCGTCGCCGGTGGTGATCGTGTCGGCGCCGGAGCCGGTCCAGATGGTGAAATCCTCGAAGCCGCCGTTGATCGTCACCAGCCGTCCGCCGCCGCCCGCTTCGGCGACGTTGGAGGTGGAATTGCCGGTCACGGCGCCAGTCGCCAGCCGGTAGTCGACGAACAGCCGGTCCTCGCCGCCCCCGCCGCTGACCGAATCGGCGCCCGCGGTGACGGTGACCAGATTCGCGCCGTCATTGCCGACGATGCCGTTGCCGTCGCTGGCGTCGAGCAGGTCGATCGGGGCCGTGCCGCCGAGGGTCACCGTGGCGATGCCGCTGCCGAGCTGAAGGACGATGCCGAGCGAGTCCGCGCCGCCCGTGATGGTCATCCCGCTATGGGTGACGGTCGCGGTCTCGTTCGAATAGCCGGCTTCGAGCTGGATGGTATCGCCGGGTCCGGCGGCGGCCATGGCGGCGGCGATGGAGGGAAAGGTGGAATTGGGGCCGACTGTGAAGATCGCCATGTCATTCTCCTTGGGCTGGCGCCAAGGAGCTGCATACATCCCGGATCGCTACGCATTACTCGCGGATCGCCGCGCCGGAACTTGCAGAATAAAAGACAGTCTATCGTTGCGGAAGTGTAATGTAATTGGCCGTCCGATAATTGCTAATGTATTTACGTTATCAAACTCATAATAAAAATATCGTAGTTATGTCATCCCCTCCCGGCTCTGCAAGCCAGGATTCACTCCCTCACTATTTGAGGTGGTCCCATATTTTTCGGCGTCGGGAGTGCGCAGTGGCGAGCCACGCACGTCCCCACAAATCTCCCCGGCAAACGGGAGGCCCCCTCAATCCACGTGCGGATTGACCGCCGGCGGGTCGCTCGCCGGGAAGCTTTCGTCCGAGGCCTGGTCGGTCCTCTCCCAGTCGGCGGGCGGGTCGCGCATCGCGTCGGGGCCGGCGGAGCGGGCGGCGCCCGAATGGCCGACCGGGCCGGGGGCGGTCTTGCCGCGCGCGGTGGCGGGGGCAGGGCGCTCCTCCTTGTCGCCGCCCCACCAGCGGCGGGCGAAGAGGGCGGCGCCGAGGCCGACGACGGCGGCGCCGGCGGCGGCGATGATCGATGTCTTGCGGGTCCATGCCATGATGAATTCGTTCCCTTGCTCCCGGGCGGCCCGCGTTGCGCAATGCCGCCCGAACCTCGTTGATTGCGCCCCTTGGAACATACGGGACGGCGCGCCGGTTCCCCTCTCTTGCCACGGTCGGGGACAGAAAATTGAACGACACCGAGACGCTCTCGCCGGTGCTGCCGAACGCGGCCGAGGAGGCGACGCGGCTGTTGCTCGCCAAGGCGTGCGAGCGCCGGCTCGTGCTCGCCACCGCCGAAAGCTGCACCGGCGGCATGCTCGCCAGCCTTTTGACCGACGTCCAGGGCGTCGCCCATGCCTTCGACCGCGGCTTCGTCACCTATAGCGAGGAAGCCAAGACCGAGATGCTGGGCGTCCCCGCCGCATTGATCGAGGAGGAGGGCGCGGTCTCCGAAGCGGTGGCGGTCGCCATGGCCGAGGGCGCCTTGTCCCGCAGCCGCGCGAATATCGCGCTTGCCATCACCGGATTCGCCGATACGGGCGAGGAGCCGGGGCTGGTTCATTTCGCCTGCGCGCGAAACGGGCGTATAACCGCGCATCGCGAAGAACATTTCGGCGGCATCGGGCGCGGCGCCGTGCGAGTGGCCGCGCTCGAAGTGGCAGTCTCGATGATGACGGAGATGTTGTAGATGGCGAAGGCCGGCAGGAAGGCGAAGACGGAAGCGGAGGCGCCGGCTCCGGCGCGGCCCCCGTTCGGCGCCATCCACCGCCACGGCTTCGTCCGCGTCGCCGCCGCAAGCCCTCGCGCCTCGGCGGGCGACATCGCCTTCAATGTCGAAGAGACGCTGATCCTGGCCAGGGAAGCGGACGCGCGCGGGGTCGATCTCGCCGTATTTCCCGAGCTCAACATCTCCTCCTACGCGGTCGACGATCTGTTCCTGCAGGACGCTTTCCTGGACGCGGTCGAGGCGGGGATCGGGCGGCTGGCGAAGGAGAGCGCGGATTTGGGGACGGTGCTCGTCGTCGGCGCGCCGCTCCGCCGGAACGGCCGGCTCTACAATTGCGGCCTCGCCATCGCGCGCGGCGAGATCCTGGGCGTGGTGCCGAAGAGCTTCCTGCCCAATTACCGCGAATATTACGAGAAGCGCTGGTTCGCCTCGGGAGTAGGGCTCGAGGAGCTGAAGACGCAGGTGGCGGGCCAGAACGCAGCGTTCGGCACCGACCTCGTCTTCGCCGCCGAGGATCTCGCCGACTTCATCTTCCATATCGAGATTTGCGAGGATTATTGGGCGCCGCAGCCGCCCTCGACATTGGGCGCCATGGCGGGCGCGCTGATCCTCACCAACCTGTCCGCCTCCAACATCACCATCGGCAAGGCGGACGAGCGCAAATTGCTCTGCGCGAGCCAGGCCAGCCGCTGCATCGCCGGCTACGTCTTCTCCGCCGCCGGGCCCGGCGAGAGCACCACCGACCTCGCCTGGGACGGCCAGGGCTCGATCTACGAGCTCGGCGAATTGCTCGCGGAAACCGGCCGCTTCGACCGCGCGTCGGAGCTGGCGGTGGCCGATATCGACGTCCAGCGGCTGAGGCTCGAGCGGATGCGCAACGGCACCTTCAACGACAATGCCCGCGCCGCCGGCCATCCCGAGCTCCGCTTCCGCCGCATCGGCTTCGAGCACAAGCCCGCCTTCGCCGAGATCGGCTTCGAGCGGAAGCTGCGCCGCTTTCCCTATGTTCCGGGCAGGGCCGAACAGCTCGATCAGGATTGCTACGAGGCGTTCAACATCCAGGTCCAGGGCCTTGTCCGCCGCTTCGAGGCGACCTCGGGCGGCCATTTCGTCATCGGCGTCTCGGGCGGGCTCGATTCGACCCACGCACTGATCGTCGCCGCCAAGGCCTGCGACGAACTGGGCCTGCCGCGCTCGACCATATTGGGCTTCACCATGCCGGGCTTCGCCACCGGCGCCGAGACCAAGGGCAATGCCTGGTCGCTGATGAATGCGCTCGGCATCATCGGCGAGGAGATCGACATCCGTCCGGCAGCGATGCAGATGCTCGGCGACATGGGCCACCCCTTCGCCAAGGGCGAGCCGCAATATGACATCACCTTCGAAAACGTGCAGGCGGGGCTTCGCACCGACTATCTGTTCCGCCTCGCCAATCAGCGCACCGGCTTCGTCATCGGCACCGGCGACCTTTCCGAGATCGCGCTCGGCTGGTCGACCTACGGCGTCGGCGACCAGATGAGCCATTACGGCGTCAATGCCGGCGTGCCCAAGACCCTGATCCAGTACCTGATCCGCTGGGCGATCAAATCGGGCCAGTTCGACGAGCCCACGAACCGCGTCCTCCAGGCGATCCTAGGCACCAGGATCTCGCCCGAGCTGATCCCGGCGGACGGGGAGAGCGGCATGCAATCGACCGAGGACCGGATCGGCCCCTACGAGCTGCACGATTTCTTCCTCTTTCACATTCTGCGCCACGGCCAGCCGCCGTCGAAGGTCGCCTTCCTGGCGCACGAGGCCTGGAAGGACGCGGCCGCGGGCGAGTGGCCCTTCCACTATCCGGAAGCGCTCAGGCGCGAATACGACCTGCCGACGATCCGCAAATGGCTGGAGGTCTTCTGCTTCCGCTTTTTCCAGCTCAGTCAGTTCAAGCGCTCGGCCATCCCCAATTCCCCCAAGGTCTCGGGCGGCGGCGCCCTCTCCCCCCGCGGCGACTGGCGCGCGCCGAGCGACGGCAATGCCGGGCCCTGGCTGGAGGAATTGAAGGCGGCGTTCGGGGACTGATTATCGTCAGGGCCTAGCGAGCCGGCGCCTGCCCCGACGGGGGCGAAAGGCTGGACTCGCCGATCACCACATCGACCATGGTCGAATCGCCGGTCCTCGTGGCGGTGACGCGGAGCACCAGGTCCTCGCTTCGGCTGGCGAGCAGGGTCGCGCTTCGGTCGGTGCCGGAGCGTTCGCCGATCCTGTAGCCGGCCCGGCCGGCCGCCCCGGCATAATATTCGATCACCCGGGCCGGCGGGTCGGGAGTGTGGAATGTGAACATGCGCCCCTGGGTTTCGCCGCCCCCGCCGCTCACCCTGATGTCGCCGCCCTCGGCGGTGGCGCCCGGATAGGCCGGAATGCCGTCGGCGGCCAGTGCGGGCGCGGCGGCGGCGTTGGCCGGCGGCGGGGCGGCCGCCTCATTGGTGACGGGGGCGTCGCTTCGCCCGCACCCCGCCAGCGCAAGCAAGGCAGCGCCGGCCATGCCGACCGGGACGACGAGATTCTGTGGTCTTGGCATGACGCGTCCTCGCATTTCGGCCCGGCCGGGACGGTTACGCCAGGAGCGTCAGGTTAGGAAGTCCCGTCAGGACGGACGCAACGATGCCTATCCTGAAGATCAGGCGGCGACCGCGAACAGGGTCACGCCCGCATATTTGCTCTGGTGCGGATCGAAGACCCGCGCGGGCTGGAAGGGCTGGCCGGCAAGCGCGACCTCCCTGAGGCCGGCGAGCTTGAACGTGCCGAGCCTGACCTCGCGCGGCGGCTGGCCGTCGCGCTCGAGCGTGACCGCGTCGACGAACAATTCGTCGTGGCGCGTGTAGAGGATATGGGGCGCGAGGCGGAGCTTCACGCGATTGTAGACGGCTTCGACGCTGGTCTTGAGCGCGATCGCCTCGAGAAAGATGCGGCTGGCTTCCATCGGGCCCATCTGGGCGCAATCCGCCTTCACTTCAACTTTATTGTGCATTGCAGCATAATGCGAGAGGTGCGCCGGAGTTCCCCCCATTCTCTTGCCGGTCCCGCCGACTGGCGGGAATGGGGGCAGGGTCATCGACCAACCCGCTCGTCCTTTCGACCGGCGTCCTCTCCGCGCGCCGGGCCGCCTTGCCTGTCTTGCCTGAATGGGGCACCGTCCGCGCTTTCCTGACCTGAGTGTTCCGAGGGGTTCTTCCGCACATGATCCGCAGCTTCGCCGCGCTTTCGCTTTTGCTCGTCTCCACCACCGCGTTCGCGCAGGACCGGCCGCGCCGGGGCGGCGGCGGCGGCGGCGACGCACCGGCCTGGGACGTCAACGCGCCGCCCGGCGCGCGCATCCGCCAGGTGCCGATCAACGTCAGCGAAGGCACCTGGATGAACGTCGAGGTCAGCCCGGACGGCCAGACGATCGCCTTCGACCTGCTCGGCGACATCTACACCATGCCGATCAGCGGCGGCCGGCCGACGCGGATCAGCTCGGGCCTCGCCTTCGACATGCAGCCGCGCTTCTCGCCCGACGGGCGCCTGATCGCCTTCACCTCCGATCGGGGCGGCGGCGACAATATCTGGGTGATGAACGCCGACGGCAGCGGCGCCCGCGCGATCACCCGCGAAACCTTCCGCCTCTTGAACGCGCCGACCTGGAGCCCCGACGGCCAGTATATCGCCGCGCGCAAGCATTTCACCACGCAGCGCAGCCTCGGCACCGGCGAGATCTGGCTCTACCATGTCTCGGGCGTCGGCGAGGGCGTGCCGCTGGTCGAGCGGGCCAGCCCGCAGCTCCAGAAGGAATTGGGCGAGCCCGCTTACGCGCGTGACGGCCGCTCCATCTATTTCAGCCGCAACGTCACGCCCGGCAACACATTCGAATATGCGCAGGATTCGAACCAGCAGGTGTTCGCGATCGAGCGCTTCGACATCGCCACCGGCGAGCGCACCCAGGTCGCCGGCGGCCCCGGCGGCGCGGTCCGTCCGACGCCCTCGCCCGACGGCCGCTTCCTCGCCTACGTCCACCGCACCGGCGGCCGCGCCCGGCTCTTCGTCAAGGATCTGCGCTCGGGCGAGGAGCGCCAGGTCTATGCCGAGCTCGACCAGGATCTGCAGGAAACCTGGGCCGTCCACGGCGTCTATCCCAACATGGCCTGGACGCCCGACAGCGCGGCCATATTGTTCTGGGCCGGCGGCAAGATAAGGCGGGTCAATCGCGACGGCGCGGGCGCCGCCGAAATCCCCTTCCAGGTCAGCGACACGCGCGCGGTGATCGATCCGCCGCGGCCAATGGTCGACGTCGCGCCGGCGACCGTCACGACGCGCATGCCGCGCTTCGCCGCCGTCTCGCCGGACCGCCGCCATATCGTGTTCGAGACGCTCGGCCGGCTCTACATCGCCGATGCGACGCAGGGCGACGCGCCTCGCCCGCTGACCGCGCCGGACGGCGATTTCCAGCTCTTCCCGACCTGGTCGCGCGACGGCTCCCGGATCGCCTTCGTCTCCTGGAACGATGCGAGGCTGGGCGAAATCCGCACGGTCGCGGCCGACGGCTCCAACCCGCGCACGATCACCCAGAACCCCGGCCATTACCGCCGCCCGCGCTTCTCGCCCGACGGCGGCACGATCGTCTACGAGGTGAGCGGCGGCGGCGGCATCACCTCCAACCGCTGGTCGGCGGAGACCGGGATTTTCCGCGTGCCTTCCGCCGGCGGCGCCGCCACCCGCATCGTCGCCGATGGCGGCAACCCCCAGTTCGGCACGGCCTCGGACCGGGTCTTCCTCGAGGTCAACGAGCAGCAGAAGCGCAAGCTGATCAGCGTCGACCTGAACGGCGGCGGCAACCGGCGCGATCATGCCCAGGGCGAGATGGTCACCGGCTACGAGCTTTCGCCCGACGGCCGCGCTTTGGCCTTCACCGAGAATTACAATCTGTTCGTCACGCCCTTCTTCGGCGCCGCGCGCGTGCTGGAGCTGAGCGCGCGCGGGACCCAGCTGCCGATCACCAGGGTCTCGGCCGGCGGCGCCAATTATCCGGCATGGGCCGGCAATCGCCTCTCCTGGAGCCTTGGCCCGACGCTCTACGGCGCCAATGCGCCGGACCTGCTGCGCAATGCCCCGGGCGGCACCGCCTACAGCGCGCCGGCGACCGGCCGGTCGCTCTCGATCACGGTCCCCGCGGATGCGCCGGCGGGCTGGACCGCTCTGGTCGGCGCGCGCGTCGTCACCATGGCCAATGCCGAGGGCGGCATCGTCGAGGACGCGGTCATCCTGATCGAGGGCAATCGCATCCGCACCGTCGGCCCGCGCGCGTCCGTCGCGGTCCCCGCCGGCGCGCGCGTCGTCGACGTTTCCGGCAAGACCATCATCCCGGGCCTGATCGACGGCCACGCCCATGGGCCGCAGGGCGAGGACGACCTCATCCCGCAGCAGAACTGGTCGGCCATGGCTCACCTCGCTTTGGGCGTCACAACCGTCCACGATCCGTCCAGCACCGCGACCGAGATCTTCCCGGCGAGCGAGATGCAGCGCGCCGGGCTGATCCTGGGGCCCCGAACCTATTCGTCGGGCGAGATAGTCTACGGCGCCCGCTCGCCCGGCCGCTACGCCTTGATCGACAGCTACGAGGACGCGCTCAATCACGTCCGCCGGCTCGAGCGCGCGGGCGCCCATTCGATCAAGAATTACAACCAGCCGCGCCGCAACCAGCGCCAGCAGGTCGCCGCCGCCGCGCGGGCCGAGAACATCCTCGTCGTGCCCGAGGGCGGCTCGCTCTTCCAGATGGACATCACCCTGATCCAGGACGGCAATTCGACGGTCGAGCACAATATCCCGCAGCAGCGCTTCTACGAGGACGTGGTCAGCCTCTTCTCGCAGACCCAGGTCGGCTACAACCCGACCCTGGTCGTCACTTATGGCGGCCTCGCCGGCGATCCCTATTGGAACCAGGCCTCCCCGGTCTGGAATCATCCCCTGCTCACCCGCCACACCCCTCCCGCCCAGCTCGCCGCGCGCGTGCGCGGCGTCACCGCGCCGGCCGACCAGTTCGCCGACCAATATAGCGCGCGCGAATCGCGCCGGCTCGCCGATCGCGGCGTGCTCGTCGCGATCGGCGGCCACGGCCAGCAGCCGGGCATGGCCGAGCATTGGGAATTGTGGAGCCACGTCCGCGGCGGCGCCACGCCGATCCAGGCGCTGCGCTACGGCACCGTCGATGCCGCCCGCATCTACGGCTTTCGCGACATCGGCACGCTGGAGCCGGGCAAGCTCGCCGACCTCGTCATCCTCGACGCGGATCCAACCCAGGACATCCGCAATTCGGACAAGATCGCCCAGGTGATGCTGAACGGCCGCCTCTACGACGCAGCCACGCTCAACGAGACCGTCACCGGCAACCGCCGCCGCCTGCCTTATTATTGGGAAGCGGACGGCGACGGCGGCGGCGCTCCGGCGGCTGCTATCGGGCAGGACGGGGATTAGGATAGCTGCGGATTTCGACGCTGCCGCTCGCGGCGATTTCGCTGAGCAGCGGGCTGGTCCTCAATCCTGAGCGATCGCCCCCCCAGGGGGGTGCAAGCGCAGGCGGCGGACGCGGCGGGTGTCGGCCTCGACGATCTCGAGCCTCCAGCCGCTCGGATGGTCCAGAATCTGGCCCTCCTCCGGCACGCAGCCCGCGAGCAGGAAAGCGAGGCCGCCCAGCGTGTCGACATCCTCCTCGACCGGGCCGAGCCGGGCGTCGACCGTCTCGGCGACCTCGGTGAGCTCCGCCCTGGCGTCGGCGTCCCAGCTGCCGTCCGCGGCGTGGATCAGCAGGCCCGGTACCTCCTCGTCATGCTCGTCCTCGATCTCGCCGACGATCTCCTCGACCACGTCCTCGATGGTGAGCAGCCCCTCGGTGCCGCCGAACTCGTCGACGACGATGGCGAGGTGAACGCGTTCGGCGCGCATCCGCGCGAGCAGATCGAGCACGCCCATCGATTCGGGAACGTAAAGCGGCGTCCGCATCAATTCGCGGATGTCGGCGGGGGGCGGGCCGCCGCCGGTCTGCACCGCGAACAGATCCTTGACGTGGATCATCCCGATCACCGTGTCGAGGCTCTCCTCGAAGACAGGCATGCGGCTGTGGCCGGCGTCGGCGAAGGCGGCGACCAAAGCCTCGAAGCCGGTGGTTGCCGGCACCGCGTAGATGTCGCCGCGCGGCACGGCGACGTCGCCGGCATTCTTCTCGCCGAAGTGGAGGATGTTGAGCAGCATCTGCCGCTCGACGTGGCTGAGGTCGCCGCGGCGCGGCTCCTCGTCCTCGCGGCTCTCGATCGCCTCCTCGATCTGGTCGCGCAGGCTCGCCTCGCCGTCGCCGAACAGGAGGCCGCGCAGACCGCCCCAGAAACTTCGTCCTTCCTCGCGCTTGCCGGGACTGTCGTCTTCCATGGGTCTACGATTCAACCTCTGTCACATGATAGGGATCGGCGATGCCGAGCGAAGCCAGAGCGCGCCGCTCGGCCTCCTCCATCTCCTCGGCGCCGGCGTCGCCCGTTTCGTGGTCGTAGCCTAGCAGATGGAGCGTGCCGTGCACCAACAGATGCGCGGCGTGGGTTTCGATCGCCACATGCCTGTCGCCGGCCTCGGCCGCGCAGACCCCGTGGGCAAGGACGACGTCGCCGAGCAGCGGGCTGTCGGCGAGCTCGCTTTCCTCCGCCATCGGAAAGGAGAGCACGTTGGTCGCCTTGTCCTGGCCGCGCCAGGCGGCGTTGAGGGCGCGGACCTCCGCGTCGGAGGTGAACTTGACCGAGACCTCGCTGTCGGAAAGGCCGGCATGGCGGCTGTGCGCGACCGCGGCGTGGACGGCGCTGCGGGCGAGGGCGGGCCAGTCGATGCGACTGTCCCATTCCTCCGAGACATCGGTCTCGACCCCGATCATAAGCCGGCTCCAAAGCCCGTTCGGATGCTTGAGCAAAACCCCAAGCCCGTTCGTCCCGCGCGTAGTCGAGGGGCGTGCGTGATGAGTCGGTGCCAGCGCCCGTCGACTTGGCTCGGGACGAACGAGGTGGGGGTAATGGTCGCGTCGGCTGTCACGACCCCGGCCCTTCATAGGCTTCGACGATCTTGCCGACGAGCGGATGCCGCACCACGTCGCCGGCGCCGAAGCGGATGGTGGCGATGCGGGCGATGCCTTCGAGCTTGCCGACCGCGTCGTTGAGCCCCGAAATGGCGCCCTGGGGCAGATCGGTCTGGTTGGGGTCGCCGCAGATCACCATTCGCGAGCGCATCCCGAAGCGGGTGAGGAACATCTTCATCTGCTGCGGCGTGGTGTTCTGCGCCTCGTCGAGGATGATGAAGGCGTCGGAAAGCGTGCGGCCGCGCATGAAGGCGATCGGCGCGATCTCGATCTCGCCCGAAACGATCCGGCGCTCGACCTGCTCGGTCGGAAGCATGTCGTAGAGCGCGTCGTAGAGCGGCCGCAAATAGGGGTCGACCTTCTCCTTCATGTCGCCGGGGAGGAAGCCCAGCCGCTCGCCCGCCTCGACCGCGGGCCGCGACAGGATCAGCCGGTCGACGCTGCCGCCGATCAGTTGCTGCACCGCCTGGGCGACCGCGAGATAGGTTTTGCCGGTGCCGGCCGGGCCCAATGCGAAGATCATGTCGTCGCGGGCCAGCGCCTCCATATAATGCCCCTGCGTCTTCGAGCGCGGGACGATGGTCTTCTTGCGGGTGCGGATCATCACCTTGGGCGCTTCGATCACCTCGCTCTCGATGATTCCGTCGAGCGTCGGCTGGCCCGACATGGCGATGATCGCGTTGACCAGCTCGGCGTCGATGTCGTGGCCCTCGTCGAGCCGGTTGTAGAGGCCGAGCAGCACCTCGCGGGCGCGCGCGGCTGCCTCGGGCTCACCCTCGATCTGCACCTTGGCGCCGCGCGCGGCGATATAGACGCCGAGCCGGTCCTCGATCGCCACCAGATTGCGGTCGAACTCGCCGAACAAAGGCCCAAGCAGATGCGGCTGCTCGAACTCAAGCTCGACCCGGGCGCGCGGGCCCGCGGCGGCTTCTGCAGCTTTCTTGCTCTGGGCCATCAGGCGGCTTCCATTTTCGTTCCCCGGCGAAGGCCGGGGTCCAGCTGCGCGGAAGAAGAAACTGGGCCCCGGCCTTCGCCGGGGAACAAGGAAATGACCTGCGCGCCCGCCAGGCTGTTCGGGCCGGCGGAGAGCAATTCGACCTCGATCAGGTCGCCGATCGCGGCGTCCGTTTCGAGGTGGACCGATTGCAGCCAGGGCGATTTGCCGACCAGCTGGCCGGGCTTGCGGCCGGGGCGCTCGAGCAGCACGTCGCAGCGGCGCCCGACGCGCGCCTGGTTGAAGGCGAACTGCTGGCGCCCGAGCAGGGCCTGCAGGCGTTGCAATCTCTCGTCCATCACTGAAGCCGGAATCTGATCCTCCATGGTCGCGGCGGGCGTGCCCGGCCGGCCTGAATATTTGAACGAGAAAGCCTGCGCATAGTTCACCGTCTCGACGATCTTCAAAGTCGCTTCGAAGTCGGCCTCGCCCTCGCCGGGGAATCCGACGATGAAATCGCCCGAAATGGCGATGTCCGGGCGGGCGGCGCGAACCCGCTCGATGATCCTGAGATAGCTCTCGGCGCCGTGGCTGCGGTTCATCGCCTTGAGCACGCGGTCCGAGCCCGACTGCACGGGGAGATGCAGATAGGGCATCAGCTTTTCGACCTCGGCATGAGCGCGGATCAGGCCCTCGCTCATGTCATTGGGATGGCTGGTCGTGTAGCGGATGCGGGCGAGCCCCGGCAGCGCGTCGAGAGCGCGGATCAGGTGGTCGAGACCCTTATCCTCCTGCGCCCATGCATTCACGTTCTGACCGAGCAGCGTGATCTCTTTGGCGCCCGCGTCGACCAGCGCCTTCGCCTCGTCGAGGATCGCCGCGAAGGGCCGCGAGATTTCGGCGCCGCGCGTATAGGGGACGACGCAATAGGTGCAGAACTTGTCACAGCCTTCCTGGACTGTGAGGAAGGCGCTCGGCCCCTGCCGGCGGCGGGCGGGCAGCGCGCCGAACTTGGAAAGGAGCGGCATCTCGGTGTCGTGCGCGCGCTCTCCCTCCGCGGCCTTGCGGACCAGCTCGGGGAGGTTGTGATAGGCCTGCGGGCCGACGACGATGTCGACCTGCGGCGCGCGGCGCGGGATTTCGGCCCCTTCCGCCTGGGCGACGCAGCCGGCCACCGCGATCATCGGCGCGGCCGCGCCGCCGGGGCGCCTGGCCAGCCGGCCGATCTCGGAATAGACCTTTTCCGCCGCTTTCTCGCGGATGTGGCAGGTGTTGAGCACGACGAGCTCGGCGGCATCGGCGCCGGCCGCGGCCATGCCGCCGGCCTCCAGCAATTCGGCCATGCGCTCGCCGTCATAAGCGTTCATCTGGCAGCCGAACGACTTGACGTGGAAGGTCCTGGGATCGCGCTTCATCGCGGCGCTATAGGGGATCGGCGGCCGCTTCGGAAGCGGCCGGACTTTCGGGGAGGGTGGCGATCGCGACCGCGCCTGGCAGAGCGGCGATGATCTCCGCGCGGGCGCGGGCGGTCAGCGCCTTGCGGTCTCCCGCCTCGGCCGGGTCGATCGGCGCGAGGAAGCGCATGACGACGTCGAGCCTGCCCGGCCGCTCGAGCAGGCGGCCGGCGTTGAGCTCGTAGGTCTCCTCGCCGATCCACAAAGCGTCGCCCACTTCGGGGCCGAAATCGAGCACCACGGGCTGGACCATCACGCCGGGGATGGGCGGATAGAGCGAGGCGAGCAGGCTCGGGCGGAAGGGCAGGATGTCGTGGCCGCCATTGGTCGTCCCTTCCGGGAACAGGCAGACGGCGCGGCCGTCCTCCAGCCCCTGGCGGAGCGCGCCCGCCTGGCCCTTGACGCTGCTTCTTATGTCGCGGGTGATGTAGATCGAATCGTTGAGGCTTGACGCCCAGCGGACGATGCCGGTCAAGTCGGCCCGTGCGACGAAGATCGCCGGCACGGCGCCGCCCATCGCCAGGATGTCGAGCCAGCTGACATGGTTGGCGGCGTAGAGGACCTTGCTGGTCAGCGGCGTGCCTTCGACCCTGATGCGCATGCCGCAACGCCGGCCGGTATAGCCAAGGAAGATCTGCGGCCAGGGCGAGCGGGCGCCCACTATCTTCCACAGATAATGGAGCGGCACGCAGGTGGCGAAGCCCGCGATGATGGCGGCGCGGCGCCAGGTCGCGCGCAATTTCCGGATCATCTAATTGTCACGCGAGACGGAGACGCCGTACAGCTCCATGCGGTGATCGACCAGGCGGAAGCCGAGCCGCGCGGCGATGCGGCGCTGCAGCTCCTCGAGCTCCTCGTCGACGAACTCGATGACGTTGCCGGTCTCGACGTCGATGAGATGGTCGTGATGGGTGTCCGCCGCCGCTTCGTAGCGGGCGCGGCCGTCGCCGAAATCGTGGCGTTCCAATATGCCCGCTTCCTCGAACAGGCGCACCGTGCGGTAGACGGTTGCGATCGAGATGCCGGGATCGACCGCGGCGGCGCGGGCGTGGAGCGCCTCGACGTCGGGATGATCCTCGGAATCGCCGAGGACGCGGGCGATCACCTTGCGCTGCTCGGTGATGCGAAGGCCCTTTTCGGCGCAGAGCGCCTCGATATCGATGCTGCGGGTCATGCGCTCACGTCTTTAGGGCCTTTCGCCGCCCGACGCAAAGGCGGCGGACGCGAAAAAGCACCACACCCGCCTGCGCGGGGGCGGCGCCTTTCGGCCTCGCGCGAACCGCCTACTTCTTGGCGGCGGTGCGCTTGCGCTTGGTGCCCAGGCCGATCTTCTTGGCGAGCGCGCGGCGCTGCTCGGCATAATTGGCGCGACCATCGGATAGTCGGCGTTGAGGCCCCATTTCTGGCGATACTGGTCCGGGGTCAGATTGTAGTGGGTCATCAGATGCCGCTTGAGCATCTTCAGCTTCTTGCCGTCCTCGAGGCAGACCACATAATCCGGCTTGATCGAGGAACGGATCGAGACCGCGGGCTCGGGCCGTGCGGCCGGCTCTTCCTTGCGCTCGCCCAGGCCGAAAAGGGCCCCGTGAACGTTGGCGATGAGCAAGGGGAGGTCAGAGACAGCGACGCTGTTGTTGCTGACGTGCGCCGACACAATGTCGGCCGTCAGGGTGACAAGCGTCTCCCCGTAATTGTCCTGGTTTTCCATTTTGTCTGTATCCAACTTTGCTTGAGATCAGAGGATGTGACTGCCATTGGCCTGGCAGCACAGTACGACGATTGGTCCGTTTTGGCGTCTTTGACAAGGGCGAAACGAGTCGCGCAAGCTGTGGATTACCGCAGGCCTGCGACACCCTTCGCCAAGGTGAGGGCGTCGTACCTGTCCCCTTTCTGGCCGCTATAGTAGTCGCGGCGCCGGCCGACGAGCCCGAAGCCCGCCCGCTCGTAAAGACTAAAGGCATGATTTCCTTCGCGGACTTCGAGGTGGAGACGCGCGGCGCCGCGCGCCAGTGCGGTCGCCTCGAAGTCGTCGATCAGGATCCGGCCGATGCCGCGGCGCTGCGCGGCGGCGCGGACCGCGAGCAAAAGCAATTCGGCCTCGTCCGCGACGAATCGGGCCAAAGCGAAACCGAGCACGCTTTCGTTTCCGCGCGCCAGGGTCAGCCAGACCCCCGGCATCGGCAACAGCCCGGCGCATTGCGCGCGGGTCCAGGCCTCGCCGAAACGAGGGTCGAAGCTGTCGTCCATGACAGCCATCACCGCGCCGAGATCGGCATGGCCGCCTTCGCTCAGAATGACCTCGCCCGAAATCATGTCATCGGCTTCGCATCGGGCGCGCGGCCATAGATCGGCCGCGCCGGCATTGCGCGCAGCGGCGGCGGCAGCGCCCAGGCGTCGGCGGCGCGCGGCAAGGCCTCCGCCCAGCGGCCGTGGCCGCGCGCCGCGACCAAGGCCTCGGCGCCCGAGCCGAGCACGAGCGTGGCCCCGATTGCGGCGGCGGCGTCGCCGGGCGCGAGCGAGACGAGCTCGCCAAGGGGAGCGATCGGATCACCGGCCCAGCTTTGCACGAAAAGCTCGCCATGTCCCCCGGCCAGGGCGACGCCAAGCTCGGCCTCGCCGCTCGCCGCAGCGATCAGCGCCAGCGAGCTGTAGCCCGAGACCGGCACGCCCCAGCCGATGGCGAGGCCCCGCGCGGCGGCGAGGCCGACCCGCACGCCGGTAAAGCTGCCCGGCCCGCAATCGACCAGGATCCCGGCCGGCCGCCGGGCCCCGACCAGATCCGCGACCATCGGCAGCAGCCGCTCGGCATGGCCGCGGCCGACCAGCGCGTGGCGCTCGCCGATCACCGCGCCGTCCGCGCCGAGCAGGGCGACGGAGCAGGCGGCGGTCGCGGTTTCGATCACCAGGAGCATCAGCGGGATTCGGGTCTAGGCATCATCTCATCGTCACTCCCGCGAAAGCGGGAGTCCAGACGGAGTTTGTGGCAGGTGCTGCCTCGGCATGGATACCCGCTTTCGCGGGAATGACGGGAAAGGTGCCGAGGAGGACTCAGATCGCCTCGACCGCCTCGACCTCGGGGACATAATGTTTGAGCAGGCTCTCGATGCCGTTCTTGAGCGTCATCGTTGAGGACGGGCAGCCCGAGCAGGCGCCCTGCAAAGCGAGATAGACGATGCCATCCTTGAAGCCGCGATAGACGATGTCGCCGCCGTCCTGCGCCACCGCCGGGCGGACGCGGGTGTCGATCAGCTCGCGGATCTGCGCGACCAGCTCGGCATCGGCTGGGTCGTCGTCGAGCGCCGGCTCGGGGGCGACGTGGATGCCGCCGGCGGCCGCGGCACGGAAGAGCGGCGCGGCGCTGGCGAAATGGTCGAGCAGGACCTCGAGCACCTGCGGCTTCAGCGCGCGCCATTCGACGCCGGGCGCCGCGGTTACCGAGATAAAGTCTCGGCCGAAGAACACGCCCTGGACCTCACCGGTCGAGAAGATCGCCTCGGCGAGCGGCGAGGCCTCGGCCTCTTCCGGCGTCGCGAAGTCGCGCGTGCCCGCGTCCATCACCTTGCGGCCCGGAAGGAATTTCAGGGTCGAGGGATTTGGCGTGGTCTCGGTCTGAATCAGCATGGCCTTGATTTGGTCGGTCGGCCGGTCTCTATCAAGGGCATTGAGCGAAAGGACACGTCTTTGATCAATTCCATGCTTGCATTGCTCGCCGCTCAGGCCGCTCTTTCGGCTCCCGTTCAGCCAGCGGGCGGGCCGCAGGCCGTGATGGCGGACCTCGCTTTGCAGGCCGCGCCGCCCGCAGTCCGCTTCGCGCCGTTCGCGGTCAGGGTCAGGTTCCGGGTATCGCCGGGCCACGCGGTCAGCGATTGCGCGGTCGAGCTGATCGGCAATCCGGAGCCGCACTGGCACGACAATCCCTGCCGCCACATCGCGACCTCCAGCTTCCTCGCCCTGGTCGGCGTCGACCGGGAGACCGGCGGCCGGATGACCGCCTCGGTCGCGCTGGAGGCGGACGGCCGGCCGGCCGATGCCGGCGCGGTGCGGGGGCGCCTGATGTTCCGCAGCGAGGCCCGGTTCCAGGTGCGCGCGGATGGGTCCATCTCGGATTGCGCCGTGGGCGAGGCCGTCGGCACGGGCGGCCAGCTGAACCTATGCCAGTCCGCCTTTCCGCGCCGGCCCAATCCGTTCCTTCCGGCCGCGGCGAGCAGCCGCTCGGGGCTGATCAGCATGTCCTTCTACTTGGAGCGATAGGGCTTTTTCCGGAAATCCGGCTTGGCGTCGAATCGGCATCGGCCGCAGCACCGTCCGGCGCGCCCGCCAGCGCCGCCTCAGAAATCCGGCTTGTCGTAATGGGCGGGCGGCAGGATCACCTCCATGCGCTCGGCGAGCAAAGGCCGGAAGCTCGGACGGGACTTCATCACCGCATACCAGTCGACCGTCTGCTTGTGTCCGCGCCAGTCGATCCCGCCCAGATAGTCGGCGACCGAGAGCTGGGCTGCGGCGGCGAGGTCGGCCATGGTCAGCACCGGCCCGGCCAGCCAGCGGCGGTGATCGAGCAGATAATCGAGATAGTCGAGATGGCCGTCGATCGCGGTCATCGCCCGGCGGAGCTGCTGGGCGTCGGGGGCTTCGCGGCTGACCAGGCGCTTCAGCATGCGCTCGTGCATCAAGAGGGCGACGGCGTCGTGATAGAGCTTGACGTCGAACCAGGAGACCAGCCGGCGGACCTCGGCTCGGTTGGTGGCGGTGCCGGGGATCATCGGCGCGCGGTCGACCGTCTCCTCGAAATATTCCGAGATCGCGGTCGAATCGATCAGCACGATGCCCTTCGAGGCCTCGACCAGCACCGGCGTCTGCTTGGCCGGCGTGAGATCGGCGAAATCGTCGTCGTCGAGCCAGGGCGAGACCCGCACCAGCTCGTGCGGGATCGCCTTCTCGGCGAGCGCGAGCCGGACCTTGCGGGAAAAGGGGCAGAGCGGGAATTGATAGAGCTGCCACATGGCCAGCGTCTCTTAACGGACGCGCCCGCTCAGTCCACCGCCGAAAATTGGGGACAGTATATATTTTTCCCGCGCCGGCCGGCCCGGCGTCCGCCGTCCAGCCGAAAAATATATACTGTCCCCAATTAATAGGGCTCGTCGTCGAAACTTTCCTCGTCGAGGTCGGGATCCCAATCGTCGTCGACCTCGCCCGGCGGCAGGCGGCGCGGCGCGGGTTCGAGCGATGCATCGACCGCGCCCGCGATCGCCGCTTCCATGTCTCGCATCGAGCGGCGCAAAGCGGGCTCGGCGGCGGCGAACGCCTCCATCGCCCGCGACAGGCGGCCGGCGGATTCGTAGATCGAGGCGCGCAGCCGGCGCTCGAAGCGCGGGTCGCCGCGCCCGGCAATCTCGCGCAGGGTCCGGTGGCGGCCGCGCGGGCCATAAGGATGGGCGGCGTCGATTATGGGTCCGACGTCGAGGTCGAGCAGCGCGCCGGCCGTCCGGTCGATGACCGGCGCGGCCTCCTCGACCGTCTCGGCGGCGCCGCGCAGCGTATCGGCGGCGGGCGTCTGCGCGGCCGCGGGCGCGGCGGCGAGCGCGGCGGAAGCGGCGGCGATCAACATGGTGCGCATGAACGGTCTCCTCGAGCAAGCGGGCCTTGCCATGACGAAGCTGAGCCGGGCCTGAACATGGTTCAGATCTGGGGTAGCGGATCGAGGTGCGCGGTCGCGTCGCGCACCGCCGCCTGGATTCGGGTATCCGCTTCGGTCATGCGCGGGACCATCAGGGTCAACACCTCCTGCCAGGCCGGATCCCGGCCCATGGTGAACGCCATCCGCGCATATTTGCGGCCGGTCGGAGTATCGAAGAAGGCAATCATCTCGCCAAGCTCGGCCTGGTCGAACTGGCGCGCCATCAACGTCACCAAGACCCGGCGCATGTCGGGCTCCAACTCCGCCAGGATCTCGGAGGTGACCCGCACGCTCACGTCCAGCGTGATCTGCAGCCGCTCTCGGAAATGGCGGTCGCTCTGCGCGCCGAGCCTCTCGACGGCGCGGGCGCGCTGCTCGCTGCTCATCCCTTGGGTGTCGATGCCGAGCCGTTCCGCGGTCATGGCGAGGATCGTATCCATGGTCGGCATCAAATCGCCCATCAGCTCCCGCATCGACCCCGGCGGCATCATCAGGTCGATCAGGCGCCCGGCGGCCGCTATGCGGGCGGGGTCGGGACGCTCGACCGCGGGCGCGGGCGCGCCGGATCCGGGTGGCGTGGTCTCGGGCGTCTGGGCCGAAATGGCGGGCGCCGAAGCCCCGAACAGCAGTGCCGCGAAGATGGCCGCCCGCATTGCGAATCTCCCCCTTAAAGCACTTGTCTTGCACCAGAGTTCCGGCCGCGGCGCAAGCCCGGTCCGGCGCTCAGCGGGGCGCCGCCCGGGGCATGTCGCGGGTGACGTGCCGGAAGCGGGCCAAAGCGGGGCCGATCGGGCCCATGCCGGTCCGCGCGATCTGGCGATCGAGCTCGCGGCGGCGGCGCTCGGTGCGCTCGGGGTCGCGCAGCAGAGCCAGGGTGGCGAGCAGCTTCGCGCCGTCCTCGCCGCGCAGGAACTGGGCGAGCCGCGCCATCTCCTCCGGGCGCAGCGAATCGGCGAGCAGAAAAGCGGTGATCCGCTCCGCCCGCGCCCGCCCGGCCTGGCGGTAGGTCGGCGCGAACTCGCGCGCGATCGCGGCGGCGGCGGCCTGGCAGTCGTTCAGATAGGGGTTGCAGCCGCCCGGAGCGGCCAGCAGGGCCTCCTGGATCTGCAGCCGGACGCGGCCGTCGTCGCTGTCGCCGTAAAGGCTTTCGTCGCGCGCCAGCAGAACGCGGGCGAGCTCGATCGCGGCCGGATCGGGTGCCGGCGGGGCGGGCTGCGCCAGCGCCCCCGTCAGCGGCATAGCGATAGCGGCGATCAGCAAAGCCGCGAGCCGTCCGGTCATGTCATCTCTCCTCAGCGCAGGGCCAGCCAGATCAAGGCGGCCGTTCCGACGACGATACGATACCAGGCGAATGGCGCGAAGCCCCGGCGCGAGACGATCCCGATGAACCATTTGATCACCACGAGGGCGACGATGAAGGACACGACGAAGCCGAGCGCGATGCCGCCCGGCCCGGCGGCGCCCAGGTCGTCCTGATTCTTGACGAGCGTCAGCGTCGTCGCGCCCAGCATGGTCGGGATGGCGAGGAAGAAGCTGAATTCCGCCGCCGTGCGGCGCTCGATGCCGAGCGAGAGGCCGCCGAGGATGGTCGCGCCCGAGCGGCTGACGCCCGGGATGACCGAGAGGCACTGGAAGAGTCCGACCCCGACCGCTTTGCCGAAGCTGATGTCGGCGACGCCCTTCTCCGTCCCCTGCGGCGCCACCTTTTCGATCGCCAGCATGGCGATGCCGCCGATCAGAAGCGCCCAGGCGACCACTACGGCGCTCTCGAGCATCGCGCCGATCCGATCGATCAGCAGGAAGCCGAGGATTGCCGAGGGCAGGAAGGCGATGAATACGTTACGCACGAAGCGCCAGCTTTCGGGCTTGTTGCCGAACAGGCCGATCAGCACCGCCCAGAAGGTCCGCCAGTAAAGCACGATCACCGCCAGTATCGCGCCCAGCTGGATGACCACGTTGAACACCGCCCATTGCGCCGCGTCATAGCCGAGAAGCTCGGCGGCGAGGATGAGATGGCCGGTCGAGGAAACCGGAATGAACTCGGTAACGCCTTCGACGATGCCGAGCAGGACGATGGTGAGGATCACGGGCATGGCGGCTCTCGTAACAAGCGGGGACGGGCTGTCCAGCGGGTTAAGTTGAATGAAGTGGAGGATATGCAGGGGCGGGGGAAATCGTCATTCCGGCGAACCCGGAAATCCTCACTTCTTCGTCCGGCAGCGGAGGCGGATAAGGTGGATCCCGGCTGCCGCCGGCGTGACGGCCGGGGCGCCCCTGTCTTGTTCATCGGCCAGATTCATCGGCCAGCCCGGGATGCGCGCCGTCCGGATCGCGCCCGCTGTCTGGGTAGGGGTCGATGATGTCATTCGGCATGCGGGCCCCTTCCTCGCAGGGACGCCGCATGTAGTAGGCGTCAACCCGGTCATGGTCGCTTTCGGTAAGCCAGCCCTGCGGCTGATACTCCTCGCCGACGGGGCGCCGGGAGTCGATGAACGCCATGGCATTGCCTTCGGCTTCGATGATGTCGAGCAGCTCCTCGAACTCTTCCGAGACGGCGGCGATCAGGCGCTCGTCCTCCCGCCAGGCTTCCGCCTTCCTGTCGAGCCGGGTCAGCATCCCCAGCGCGAGCCGGTTGTCCAGCCGATGCCGGGTGCCGATGAGGGCGCCATCCTTGTCGCGCAGAATCTCGGTCTGGCCCTTGAGCGCGCGTTCGTGGAGATGGTCCGCGAAGGACCGCCGCGCCCGGCGCGCGGCCGCATCCCAGGCGATGGCGAAGGCGCGGCCGGCATGGCGGTTGGCGAAATTGTAGACGGCGGTGACGCTGATCTCCGCCTTCGCTGCGGCTTCCGCCACGGTCAGTCCGACGGAAATGCCTTCCAGGAAGACGGCCTGCTTCACGCCCGAGAGGCCATCGACGCGGGCGCGACGGACGCGCGGGCCGGGCTGTCCCTCCTCCGGCGGCGGCCCGCCGACGATGGTGACGCTGCTGGCCGCGGCCATGCGAAGTCCGTTCGAGACCCCGCGCCAGTAAATCTCATTTTCCGCGCCGGTCGCGTAGACAGGATGATCGGGGAGCCCGGGCTCGATGGCCGGCACGGGCAGCGACGGATTTTCGGGATCGTGCCTCATCGAAAAGCCTAGGACAGATGGAATCCTACATTGCAAGATCGTGGACGCCGCAGTCGGGGAAAGTCACATCTGATCGGGAGGAAAGACGCTCGCCCGATTGCATTTCGGGCCGGAACAAGCCGGTTCGCGCCTCGTTCTTGCCATGGTCGTCGACCGGCAGATCTGCTGCCGCTGCGCGCACCGCAGGCCGGCAACGTCCTTCGTCACAATTGTCGGTCTAGATTGGATTCATGGCAACTTCCGCCGCGCCGCCGCACATCCACACGCTTGCAGTCGAGCCCGGCGACATCGATTTCATGGGGCACGTCAACAACAGCGTCTATCTCGAATGGGTGCAGGAGGCGGTGATCGCTTATTGGCGGCGCGTGGCGCCGGCCGATGCGGTCGCGGCGCACCTGTGGGTCGCGCTCAAGCATGAGATCACCTACCGGCGCCCGGCCTTTCTCGACGACACGATCGTGGCGCAGGTCGCCGCCGAGAGCGTGCAGGGCGCCCGCGCCTTCTTCTCCACGCTGATCAAGCGCGGCGAGGTGGTGCTCGCGGAGGTGAAGAGCAGCTGGTGCTGCCTCGACGCCGCGACCCAGCGCCCGGCGCGGCTGGCGCGCGACGTGGTGCGCCGGTTCGTGGCGGAGTAGATGCCACTTCCGTCATTCCAGCGAACGCTGGAATCTCACTTTCACTTTGCCGGTTTCGGGTCAGGCGCGGCGGCGGGACCCAGTAAGAGAGATTCCAGCTTTCGCTGGAATGACGGGGATCACCTCAGCTCGGCGCCTTGGCGAACCGTCCGTGCCGCTTGAACGGCGTCAGCCAAGCCCCCGCGACGGCGGCGAGCGGGGCAGGGTGGACGCCAAAGGCTTCGAAGCCAGGGCCGGTGGCGACATTGTCGCTTTGCATCATCAGCCACTGGTCCCAGGTCATCGGCGCGCCGGGCAGCCAGCCGGTAACGCGCACCATCGCCTTGCCGATCGGATCGGGGATCGGCGCGAGCGGGCGGCCGCGGCCGGTGGCCTCGCAGATCCATCGGTTCAGCTCGGCCATGGTCAGGACCTGGGGGCCGCCAAGCTCGTAGGTGCGGCCCGCATGAGCGGCGGGGTCGAGAGCGGCGATGGCGATCGCCTTGGCGAGGTCGGCGGCGTGGACGGGCTGCAGCTTCCAGCCGGGGCGGATCACCGGCAGGATCGGCAGCAGCCGCGTCATCCGGGCGAAGCGGTTGACGAAATCGTCCTCCTGCCCGAACGCGATCGAGGGGCGGATGAGGGTGGCCCGAGGGAAGGCGGCGCGGACCGCTTCCTCGCCCTCGCCCTTGGAGCGGCCATAGGCGCTTTCGCTCTCGGGGTCCGCGCCGATCGCGGAGATGTGGACGAGCGCGGGCACGCCGGCCGCCGCCGCGGCTTCGGCGATGTTGCGGGCGCCCTCGACATGGACCTTGTGGAAAGGCCCCTTGAGGATGCCGACCAGGTTGATCACCGCGTCGGCGCCATCGACGGCGGCGGCGATCGAGGCCCTGTCATTGACGTCGGCGCGGACGAGCTGGACCTGGCCGAGCCCGCCGAGCGGCTTCAGGAACCAGGCGCGCCTGGGATCGCGCGCGGCGACGCGGATGCGAACGCCGGTCTTCAGCAGCGCCTGGGCGGCGTAGCGGCCGAGAAAGCCGCCGCCGCCGAACAGTGTGACGAGCAGGCCGGTCTTGGGAGGCATGGCCGCGCCTTTGCCCCTCGCGAGCCGCGTTGACAAGCCCCTGGGGGACCCGCAAGGCCGCGCCGATGACGCAGGGCAATGGCAATGGCGGCGGCGCGGGTCCGGTGCGCGATGCACAGACGGACCGGGCGCGGCTCAAGGCGGTGCACGGGGCGCTGACTCAAGGAGACATCCCGACGGCGGCCAAGCTCGCCGAGGACGCGCTCGCCGACGGCATCGACCATGTCATGGTGCTGAGCCTGGTCGCCGGGCTGCGCGAGGAGGAGGGCCGGCTCGACGAGTCGCTGGCCCTGCTCGTGCGCGCCCGGGCGGCCGCGCCCGAGGCGATCGGGATCATGAACGCGGCGGGCCTTTGCCTCCACCGGCTGGGCCGGTTCGAGGAGGCGGTGGCCGAATATGGCGCCGCGCTGGCGCGCGATCCGCGCTTCGCGCCCGCGCTCGCCAACCGCGGATCGGCGCTGACCGCGCTCGCCCGGCCCGGCGAGGCCCGGCGCGACTTCGAGGCGGCGCTGGCGGTGGATCCGGACAACCTCGTCGCGCTGAACGGGCTGGCGGCTTTGGTCCTGCGCGAGGGCGAGGCGGCGCAGGCGCGGCACCTCGCCGGCCAGGTGCTGGCGCGCGAGCCGGGCTTCCCGAGCGCGGTGATGACCCTGGCCGGCGCCGACATCGCCGAGGGGCGGGCGGGCGAGGCGGAGGCCGCGCTCGGCGCGCTGGCCGGCGATGCCCGGCTCGCCGACCCGCTCGACCGCGCGCTCGTCTGGGGGCTCAGGGGCGACGCGCTCGACGCGCTCGGCCGCCACGCCGCCGCTTTTGCCGCCTGGGAGGAGGCCAACCGGCTGCAGGCGGCCCATTATCGCGACGCCTGTGAGAAGCGGCCGGGAACGCTGGCCCTGGTCCGCGACCTGGTTTCGGCGCTCGCCGGCAGGCGAATCCCCGCCGCCTGGGGGCAAGGCGGCCGCGGACCGGCGAAGCGCCACGTCTTCCTGGTCGGCTTCCCGGGCTCGGGCGCCGGGCGGGTCGCCCCGCTGCTCGCCGGCCCGGGCATCGTCATGCTGGCCGACACCGAATGCCTGATCGACGCCGCGCGCGACTGGATGGCCGATGCGGAGAGGTTCGCCGCCTTTTGCGATCTGCCCGAGCGAGACCTCGATCCCTATCGCGACGCCTATTGGCGATGCGTGGCGGCGGCGGGCGTGGACGCGCAGGAGAGCATCTTCGTCGACAGCAACGCCTTCAACATCTTCAAGCTGCCTTTGATCGCGCGGCTCTTCCCGGACGCGCGGGTGGTGATCGCGCGGCGCGATCCGCGCGACACCTTGCTCGCCTGCTTCAGCCGGCGATTCCGCATGAGCGACCCGGCCTGGCAGATGCTGACGCTTCGCGGCGCGGCCGATCTCTATGCGGCGACGATGGAGTTGGTCGAGGCGAGCGAGGCTGCGTTCGGGCTCTACACGCATGCGGCGCGCGCCGAGGCGCTCGCCGCCGACGCGGCCGGCGAGGCGAAGGCGATCGGCGACTTCATCGGAGCCGAGCTCGCGACTTCCTCCCCCGCATTTGCCGCGCCCGGCGCCGGCAGGTGGCGCGGCTACGAGGCTGAGCTGGCGCCCGCTCTGCCGGTGCTGGCGCCCTGGGTGGAACGGTTCGGAGGCTGAGGCCCCGCGTTGACAAGCGCGGGCACGCCCCCTAGGTCGCGCGGCCTACCTGTTGTCTTTCTCTGTGCCCAGATGGTGGAATTGGTAGACGCACCAGCTTCAGGTGCTGGCGCTCGCAAGGGCGTGGAGGTTCGAGTCCTCTTCTGGGCACCATTCCTGGTCTCCTCTCGATCAACGACTGAACCCCTTCAGGGGCCCCGGACCGGTGCCGCGTTCATGGGGCCTGGCCGGCCGGTGCCGTGAGAGAGGACAGGGCCGCGTCCCTCGTGCCGCTGACCCGCCCGGCCCGCGGTAAACTGGGACCAACCGCCTGAAAATGCGCCCATTCGAGGAACGGGTGGCCGAGGCAAAGGTTGTGCGGTCGGGACCATCCCATCCACCATTTCCAATGGAGACCATCATGACTCAACCTGTTGCTTCCGCCGTCTTCGACAGCCGCGAAGAAGCCCAAAGTGCCGTATCCGAGCTAAGGTCCCGCGGGATTGCCGACAGCGCCATCTCGGTCATCGGGCGGCAGGACGACGGCAAGATGGTCGACGCCGACGGCGCTGGCGACCTCAACAAGAGCGGCGCCGTGAAGGGCGCGGTGATTGGCGCGGGCGCCGGAACGCTGCTGGGCATTGCCGCCCTAGCCATTCCGGGCGTCGGCCCGCTCGTCGCGGCGGGCGCCATCGCCGCTACCGCCATTCCCGAGGCAGCTCTGATCGGGGCGGCAGTCGGTACCGCGACGGGCGGCCTGACCGGCCTCCTGACGAAGCACGGCGTCGATGAGGAGGACGCCCGCTATTACGAGGGCCGCTTGAACGACGGCGGCGTCTTCGTCTCGGTCAACACCGAGGATGCCGGGATGAGCTCGGAAGAGGCTCGGGACATCCTCTATCGCTTTGGCGGACACAGCGCGACGCGCGCCCGCACGGCGGCAATGTAATCGCCTGGCCGGAGGCTTCGGCCTCCGGCCATTTTCTGGCCGCCCTCGGCCATTTGCATCCCTCCAGGCCGTTGCCCGCATCCGTGGCGACCACCCACAGGATTTCCGGCGCATAGCCCAGAGGGAACCGCGTTTTTCTCGGCTCGTTCTGCCCCTCATGGAAAAGATTTACGATTGCCCGAGCGAGGTTGCCGCCGAGGATGGTCATGTCATCATTGACGGGCCGGATGGCGTGGACGTGTCGCTAAGCCCGGAAGCTGCCCTGGAAACGTCGGAGCGCTTGCTCAAGGGGGGACTCATGGCGCGGGGCCAGCAGATTGAGAAAGAACGGCGCAGGAAGCCGCTCAATCCGCCTTCCCGTTGAACGGGCGGCTTCGCCGTGAGCTTCGATGCGGCGTGGAAGGCGCGTCGCATCGGAACAGGATCGCCTATCGTCCGGGGACGAGCCTGACCCGCATCGGAGCAGTCTTCGGCTCGTGAGAAAGGTGCAGCAGCGAGCGCGTGCTGTCATCCCCCAAACTGTCATGGTTGTCGGCGGTGAAGCTCGCGCGGAGGATATCGCCCAGCTGGGCCAGCGGCCCAGGTTCCCCGGTCGGCAGCTTCGCTTCTTGCCCGTTTTCGTTCATCGCACCGCTCTGCCCCCCGAGCGGTGGAGGGGGCCTGAACCAGCCCGAAAGCCTGGGTTCAGGTGAACGGAAGATCGGGGGCGGCGGGCCTCCCGACTGGCCCCCGACGGCCGCGCGCCATTCATTTTTCGGCCGGTGGATCGGCGACGAAATGGGTGAGCGCGAGGCTCTGGCCGGTGAGCCGGAGCGCGATCAGCAGCGCCCGCCAGTAGACGATGAGGCCGAGCGCTGAGGCCAGGCCGAGCCGCAGCCAATCGGCAGCGCCGGCCATCAGCTGCATCGGCGCGAAGGCGGCGCCGAGGCCGGCGAGGGCGGCGATGAGCGGCGGCGCGGCGCCGCGCAGCGGAATGGCCCCCCCGAACCCTTTATGGAGCAGCGCGCGGCGGGCGGTGGCGGCGGCCAGGATCGCCAGCAAGGCGGCGAGCGCGGCGCCCTCGACGCCATAGGCCGGGATCAGCAGCCAGCCTGCGGCAAGGTTTGCCGCGGCCCAGATCGCGGTGACCCGGAGCAGGTAGGCCGGCCGCCGGTAGAGGAAGATGAGGTCGCTGACCCCGAACGCGCCCTGGATGCTCTCCGCGGCGGCGAGCATCAGCATCGCCCAATAGCCGGCGGCGAATTCCGGCCCGATCCAGTGGAGCAAAGGCAGGCCGAGCACGAACAGCAGGATCAGGATCGGCGCCTGGATCGCCATGATCAGCCGGCTCGCCGAGGCGATCGCGCGGCCGGTCTCGACCGGGCCGGCGACGCTCAGCGTGCGCGAGACGATCGGGGTCAGCAGGCCGTCGAAGCTCTGGCGGACCTGGCGGATCGGGGTGCGGACCTGGCGCGCCATGCCGTAGATGCCGGCCGGGGCCTCGCCCAGGAACAGGCCGACCAGATAGAGATCGAGCCGGCCGGCGAGCGCGTTGGCGAAATCGGTCAGCGTCGGCAGGGCGGTCTCGCGCAGGACATGACCCAGGCGGGCCGGGGCGAGCCGGTAGGCGCCAAGTTGGAACGGCCCGAGGCAGCGCCGCGCGCCAATCGCCGCATAGACGAGCGCCGCCAGCGTCCCCGCCCAATAGCCGATGATCAGCCCGGTCGCCTGATAGCCCGCCAGCCAGGCCGCATATGCGGCTATGACTCCCGCATAAGGCTCGATGATCGAGCGCGCCCACACCTGGTGGCGCATCCTGTGGGTCCAGCGGGTGGCGGCCAGCAGCAGGTCGAGCAGCGACTGACCCAGGATCATCGGCGCGAGCAGCAGCAAGGCTGTGGCGGTATTGTCGGCGATCTGGACGGGCGGCAGCAGCGCGATCGCGAGCATGACCGGGGCGGCGCAGGCGAGGCTGGCGACGGTGACGAGCACGGCGCCGTCGAGCACTATGTGCTGCGGGCTGCGGCCCTCCTTCTCCTCGTCGAGCAGCTTGAACAATTGCCGCTTCATTCCGGCGCCGCCGAGCGTCACCGCCAGCTCGACCACGGCCACCGCGATCGCGAAGGCGCCGAACAGTGCGGCGCCGTACAGCCGGCCGGCGACGAACACGAACAGCAGCCGCGCGCCGAAGCGGATGACGAAGCCCAACGCGGCCGAGCCGCCGCCTCTCAGGATCAGTCGCTGCGCGGGGGATGCGGTCACTTTATGCTTGTATCCGTGGCGGTGCCGGTTGACCAAGAGGCTTATGTCCCCGCCCGCCGATCGCGACTGCAGGCCGGCCGCGGCCATCTTCCGCACCGCTTTGTTCAACCCCACCGAGCGCTTCATCCAGGACCAGGCGGCGGCGCTGACGCGCTGGCGGCCATTGCTCGTCGGGCTGGAGCGAAAGGGGGAGGTGCTGGCCGCCTTGCGCAAGGGCATGCTCCTCCCGGGCGGCACCGCCGAGCGCCTGCTTTTCTCTGCGCGCGGGCGGGGCGGGAGCATCGAGGCGCGGCTGCGCGCCGCCGGGCCGAAGCTGATCCACGCCCATTTCGGCACGGACGGGCGCAAAGTCCTGCCGCTCGCCCGCGCGCCCGGCCTGCCGCTGCTCACCCATTTGCGCGGCTATGACGTGACCCTGTCCAGGGCCGCCCTGATCGGCTCGGGCCGGCCGACCTGGATCCGCTACGCGCTGGGCCGCCGCCGGCTGATGCGCGAGGGCGCCCTGTTCCTCGCTGTCTCCGATGCGCTGAGGGATAAGGCGATCGCGCTCGGCTATCCCGCGGAACGCACGCTCACCCATTATAACGGCGTCGATCTCGACCGCTTTCACCCGGGCGAGGGGCCGCGCGAGCCGGGCCTCGTCCTCCATGTCGGCCGGCTGGTCGAGAAGAAGGGCACGGCAGTGCTGATCGAGGCGATGGCGGGGCTCGTGGATGCGCGGCTGGTGGTGATCGGCGAGGGGCCGCTCAGGGGCGCGCTGGAGCGGCGGGCGGGGCCCTCGGTGCAATTCCTCGGCGCGCTGCCGCCGGACGAGGTCGCCTCATGGATGAGGCGCGCCTCGGTGCTGGCCGCGCCCAGCCTCACCGCCCGCGACGGCGACGCCGAGGGCCTGCCCCACGTCGTCGTCGAGACGGCGGCCTCGGGCCTGCCGGTCGTGGGCACCCTGCATTCGGGCATCCCGGAGGCGGTGACGGACGGCGGGACGGGCTTCCTGGTGCCCGAGGGCGATGCGGCGGCGCTGGCCGACAGGATCGGCGCGCTGCTCGGATCGGAGGAGCTGCGCCAAACGATGGGCGCGGCGGCGCGGCGGCTCGCCGAAGAGCGGTTCGACCGCGCCTGCCTGACGGCGCGACTGGAGGAGATCTACGACGAGGTGTCAAAAAAATGAGTCATCCCGGCCTTCGCCGGGATGACTCTCTGGTTCGCCACCCTCAATCCTCCAGCTCGACCCAGGTCGGCGCGTGGTCGCTCGCCTTTTCCCTGGCCCGCGTCGCGGTATCGACGCCCGCCGCCTTAAGCCGCTTCGCCGCAACCTGGTTCAGCAGCAGATGGTCGATGCGGATGCCGGCATTGCGGGCGAAGGCGTTTCGCCAATAGTCCCAGAAGGTGAAGATCGTCTCGTCCGGGTGGAGGTGGCGCAGCGCGTCGGTCCAGCCCTGCTTCAGCAGCCGGACATATTGGGCGCGCGGCTCGGGCTGGAAGAGCGCGTCGGTCAGCCAGCGCTCGGGCTTGTAGACGTCCTTGTCCGTCGGGATGATGTTGTAATCGCCGGCGAGCACGACCGGGCAATCCAGCGCGACGAGCTCGGCGGCGCGCGCCATGAAGCGCTCCATCCAGGCGAGCTTGTAGGCGAATTTGGGGGTGCCGACGGGATTGCCGTTGGGAAGGTAAAGGCAGCCGATCAGCACGCCGTCCACCGCCGCCTCGATATAGCGGCTGTGCGTGTCCTCCGGGTCGCCCGGCAGGCCGCGCTGGGTCTCGACCGGTTCGCGGCCGCGGGCGAGGATGGCGACTCCGTTCCAGCTCTTCTGGCCGTGCCAGATCGCGCCATAGCCGGCCGCTTCGATCGCGGCCTGCGGGAAGCGCTCGTCGGGCGCCTTCAATTCCTGGAGGCAGGCGACTTCGGGCCGCGTCTCGGCGAGCCATTCGAGCAGCAGCTCGAGCCGGCCGTTGACGCCGTTGACGTTGAAGGTGGCGATCCTCACCGCGCCCCAACGCGCGAGCCGGCCGGCCGGCTCGCGGACCGATGAATTTTCCGCGGCGGGGCTTGAGCGACGGCTGCTGCTTCGATTTCCGGATAACCGACCGGCACCCCTGCGACCTGCTGCGCCACCTCGCTCGATCGATCATGCCGCCCCGTTCGACCCCCGGCTCAACCGGCGGGCGCCGTCGTCTCGGGCGCGGCGGCCGGCGCGAGCCCCTTATAGGTGTCGAACAGCTGGCCGGCGAAGAACATGCTGAACTTCCTCAGCGTGTTGAGCTTGACCAGCAGATTGGGCGCGTTGGTCACGGTCATGGTCGTCAGCTTGCGGGCGAAATCGAACGGGTCGATCCTGAGCGTGCCTTCATAAGCGAGCGGCGCCCGGTCGTCCGTGCCGCCATAGATTTTGACGAAGAGCGTGGTGGTGTCGCTCCACAGGTCCAGGCCGGGATCGTCGTGGATCAGCTTGCGGCCGAGGAAATGGAAATCGCGCCCGTCCGCGGTCGTCAGCGGCATGCGATATTCCATCAGCTTGGTCGCCGCCTTGTCCGGCGTCTCGGTGAAGAGGTTGAAGCGGCCGCCCTCGAGGGTCAGCGGATCGGGCGATACGGCGGGCAAATGGAGCGTGCCGATCAGTTCCGCCTCGTGCCCGGCCTCGCGCAGCAGGCGGTCGGCGTCCTCGGCGATCACCGTCACGACGAAATGGCAGTCGGACGGCGCGCCGCCGCCCGCCGGCACGACTCTGCCCGCCATCTTCTCGGTGAAGCGGATCCCCACGGTCGTCGGCGCAGCGTCCGGCGCCTGCTGGGCGGCGGGCGTCATGTCGATCGTCTTGCCCCGGTCGGCGGCGAGCTTGATCATCGCCCGCTCGGTGAAGGCGGTGATGGTGAGCAGCGGATTGACGCCCAATGAGCGCGGCATGATCGAACCGTCGCAGACGTAGAGCCCCTCGTGCACGGCGGCGCCCTCATTGCCCGCGAAGACCCGGCAGCGGCCATCGACCACTCCCTCCGAGGCCTCGTCCGCCATGCGGCAGCCGCCAAGCGGGTGGACGGTGACGAGATCGTGACCCAGCAGCTCGGTCCAGATCGGATTGGGGACATAGGTCCCGCCGGTCGCCGCCACCGCTTTTTCGAGATTGGCGGCGACATGCTTGAAGCCCTCCATCTCGCCGACCCCCGGCCACTCGACGGCGAGGCGGTCGTCGGCGAACGTCATCGCCCCGCCGGCGCCGTCATGCGACATGACGAGGAAGGTCTGGGTGTGGTTGACGGCGCCATGATAGGGGCCGCGCACCAGGCTTTCGATCTCGCGCGCCTTCTCGGCGAAGAAATCGCCTTTGTCGGTGTCGGTGCCGAGCGCGGCGGCGACGGCGGCCATCACCCCGGGGAGGAAGGGGCCGAGACCGCCGGGGATGGAGCCTTCCTCGATCACCATGCCGCGCTCGACATCCGCCGCACCCTCGTTTGCCGCGCGCAAGTCGATCAGGCCGCTGATGCACGGGCCGACCGGGCGGCGGCTGTCGGAGCGGTAATCGTAGCGCGGCGAATCCTGGCCGAAGCCGATTCCGTCGATCGGCGGATCGTTATTGTAGCCGAAGGCGAGCACGTCGCCATTGCCGCTGAAGCCCTCGCCGAGCCGGCCCGAGACGGCAAGGCCGCGTTCGCGCGAGCGGAACAGGATTTCGGTCGAGCCCAATGTGCCCGCCGCAAGCACGACGATGTCGGCCGTAACGATCGGCTCCTCGGCGTCGAACCCTTCGCGGCCGAGGGACAGGGGCGCGTAATGGACGCACCAGCCGCCCCCCTCGCGCGCGCTCACGGAGCGGACCGCGACCCCGCAGAAGATCTCGGCGCCGAACGCAGCCGCGTCGGGCAGATAGTTCATCTGGGTGGTGCTCTTCGCGCCGGTGTTGCATCCCGAGCAGCAGTCGCCGCACAGGTTGCAGGCGGGCTGCCACACGCCCGCCGGATTGTATCCGGCTGAAAAGCTGACGTTGATCGGCGGCAGGCTCAGCGGGACGCGGAAGGCGGGCGCCGCCGTCTTCATCGCCTCGAGCTTGTTGAGCTTCGGCCAGTCCGGGCCCCCGTCCGGATAGGGGCGGGGCTTCAGCATGGTCAGCGCGCGATCGTAGCCGGCGGCGAGATCGTCGTCCCCGACGCCCGTGGGCCAGGCCGGATCGGCGAACAGCCGCGGATCGGCCCTGAGCGAGACGTTCGCGTTGATCAGCGAGGTCCCGCCCAGGCCGCAGCCGACCAGCACGTTGATCTGATCGCCGACATGGAGGTCGAACAGGCCGGTCGCGCGGCCCAGATGGCCGCCGGCCGAATGGACCTGCGTTTCCCGCATCGCTTCGGCCGGCGTGTCGGGGAATTCGCCAGGCAGCCTCTCCTCGCCGCGCTCGAGCAGCGCGACCCTGAGGCCCATGCGGGCGAGGCGCGAGGCGGCGACGCCGCCGCCATAGCCGGAGCCGACGACGATCGCCTCATAGGGGCCGTCAATCTCGGAAAGGGGCTTGGAAAGACGCTTCATCGCAATGAGCCTTTTCGCGGCGGAGGTCAGAAGATGGGCGGGATCTTCTCGATCAGGAGGGCGCCGGGCGGCAGCGCGTCGGTTGGCCGGCGGCGGTCGTTCGGCACGGCCGGCAGGCCGATCGGATGGACCTGGAGCCTGCCTTCGCCGTCGATCCTGAGGCGCAGGAAGCTCTTATAATCCTGCACCTTGAGCGAGGAGAAATGGCCCCGGTGGAGGCCGAACCAGGCGAGCATCGCCCACAGATAGAGGCCGACCAGGGTCGCCGAAGCGAAGCCCGCCGCGGCCGCCGCCAGCGCCAGCAGCCCGATCACGCATGCCATCCCCATGCCGGGTGCCGCGAGCCAGTGGATCACCGCCACGACGGTCAGGGTGACCAGCGCCGCCTGCAGCGCGGAGTGGACGAGCGCGATCGCCGCTTTCCTGAGCCCCTTGGCGGCTGTGAAATAATAATAGCCGACGACCGAGAGCAGGCAGAGCAGGATCGTCCAGGGCGAATAGAGGACGAGCCACCAATAGCTTAGGACGGCCTGCCAATAGCCGCCGTCGCCCAGCAGCTCGGCGAGCATGCCCTTGCCGGAGACGCGGCCGTTGAAATCGAGCAGCCAGATGAAGAAGAGATAGAGGCCGGTGAGCGTCGCGGTGAGCTGCCAGTTCTTGAACGCGAAGAATGCATTGCCCCGCGCGAGGCGCGCCGAGGCCTCGCGATCGGGGAAGAGCGCTTCGGTCCTGCCGTCTTCTTTCGTGGCGATCCGGAAGCGGCGCTGGTAGCTTTTCTTCTCCCGATCGTAGGGGATGCCGGGCGGTGGAAATTCGGACTGGAAATCCTGGTCCCGCAGCTGGTGGGTTGGATGCAGGAAGGCGCCTCCGCCGCCGCAGGTGATGTAATCGCGGCCCTCCTCCTGGTAGCGGACATAGTGATGGCTGTCGCCGCTCAGCACGAGCTTCAGCTGATGCCCGCGGCGCACGGCGTCGGTCGCGAGCCGCTCCAGATAGGAATGGCTGGCGAAGCTCTCGGGCCCCTTTTCCTGAACATATTGCCAGTCCGGCGTGCCGGTGCACAGGATCAGCTTCGAGCCCTCCTCCATCCAATGCCCGGCGACATATTGGAAGAAGTCGATCTGGGGCTGGTCGATATAGCCGTCGAGCTGGCTGTCCGTGCCCCACAGCCACCAATTGCCCGGCAGCCTCAGCGCGAAATAGGAGCGCGTCTGGTGCGTGCGGCGGCCGCCGACCAGGCGGCCGGGGCGATCGACCTCCGCCTCTCCGGGCGCCCTGATCGTGCGCCGGCAGAAGAAGTGGACGAAGCTCTTGAGGCCGTCATACCAATCGTGATTGCCGGGCACGGCGAACAGGTCCGGCCGCTCCTCGTCCGGCCAGCGCTGCCGGGCCTCGTCGCCGTCCGGCCTGTAGGCATGGTCGTAGGGGTGGAGGAGACGATTCTCATATTCCTCCCGCTTGGCGGTCGGATAGACCTCGTCGCCGCCCATGACGAGCAGCCGGCCGCGCGCCAGCGGCGCGTCCGCGCCGAGCGGCTGAAGCTCGGCCTCCGCGAGCAAACGGGCGATCGCGTAGGTCGGGTTCCAGCCGTCGCCGGTATCGGCGACATAATCGAACCAGAAATCCTCGCCCGGCTCATGGCCCGTGCGATAATCGCAACGGCCGTCCAACGCCTCGTCGTCGATCGGATTGGCTGCGGCGAAGGCCTCGCGCCGGTCGGCGAACTGGCCGAAGACTTTCGAGACCACCACCCGGATCGCGGTATCGGCCAGCTGGCGCGGATCGAACCACGCGACCATCGGCATCTTCTTGCGCACCATCGCACCCCTCCCCCAAGCGGCGAGAATAGCCCAAATCTCCGGCCCGGGCGAGCAAGTTGACGCCGAATCAGGCTCCGCCGCCAGCCAAGTAGAGCAGCGGCCGTTATTCGCTCTGGACTTGCACCCTAGCCCGCCGCCGGCTTGCTCAGCCAGGCGAGCGCGCTGCGGCTCGGCAGGAAGAAATAGCCGCCGCCGCGCACCTGGGTCACGTCGCGCAGATTGCGCACGTAGATCGGGCCGTAGGGCGTCGGGATGGTGAGGCGGGCGAGCCTGCGCTCGCGCTCATCCCCCTCCTGCGCGCCGCGGACCAGGATCGCATCGACTTCGTTCTCGACGCCCATGAACTGCATCGCCATCGCCCAGGTCTGCTGGATGAACTCGAACTGGCGCTCGATGTCGCCGTTCAGGCACATGAAGAAAAGCCCCTCCGGCTCGGTCTTCCCGTCATGCTTGTAGGCGACGTAGCGCCGGCCGATCCGCAGGATGCGGTGCCGGTTGGTGATGTCGAGCTGCTCCATCGAGCCCGGGGTCAGGCTCTCGCGCGGGTTGCTGCGGCGGATGTGGGATCCAAACGGGCAGCGCTCGCCGACCGGATCCTCGGCGCCGAGCAGGAAGCCGTTGTCGGGCTCGACCGGGATCGGGCCGTCGGCGCCGGGATCTTTCTCGGGCTCCTCGCTCCAGCCCGTGCCCGGCCGGTGCGGATAGCGGACGAGCGAGGTGCCGTCGCGCCAGCGGCCGACCATCTTGGCCGCCACCCATTGCTCGCGCTGCCATTGGTGGATCAGGCCCGCCGGCATGCCGCGATGGTCCTTGCACTGCTCGGCCGCATGGGCGACCGACTTGTCGAACGCGGCGACGTCCTGGGCGATCTGGCGGATGACGAGATAGGAGCCGTTGCGGACGAGATCGCGGTCGCGATTGGCGCCGCTCTCGCTGACCGTCGGATAGTGGCCGGCCGCGTAGGATGGGTCGGCGACCGGAAGCAGATTGCCGGGATCCTCCTCCGAGCGGACCAGCGGGCTCAGCGCCCGGCCGCCGCGATTGTCGGGATAGCCGAGCAGGAACTCGCCGGGCTCGACGGCGTGGATCGCGTCGGTGTCCTTCATCCAGCGGCGGGTGCCCCTGATGATCGGCTGGGAGACGCCGTCGGCGAAGCCGAACGCCTCCTTCTGCTGGTTGCGCCGGCCGCCGCCCGAGGCCTGCGCGGCCTCGTCGAGGGACCGGAGGCCGATTTCGTGGACGACCGAACCGCCCTGGCCGGTGATGCTTGCCGTGGCATCGGTGACCATGGTGCCCAGGATCGCCTTCGTCGCCCCGTAGAGGATGAGCGCGGCATCGACCGTTCGGTCGCCGCCCCAGATCCACCGCGCCGGCTTGTCGTCGCCGGTGTCGGAAAGGATGTTGCTTCGGACGGGATCGGCCATGCCCATGTTGAAGGCGAAGGGGAAGGCGGAGAGCTGGGCTTCGTCGAGCCCGAGCCGCCGTAGCCCGCTCGCCGACAGCGCCAGCTGGGTCACCTTCTCCGGGTCGGGCTGGTCGCCGAACGCCACCTTCACGCCGGGGTCGGCGAGCCAGGCGCGCGCCGCTTCGGCACTGTCGGGAAGGGTGAGCAGCAGACTCGCGGCGTGCGGGTGATGCTTGAGCCCGCCGAACACGATCGTCTGGATTTCGGGCGTGTCGAGCGTGCCGACTGGCGGCATGCGCGATCCCAGATTGGCGAGCCAGGCCTTGGCTTCGTCCTCGGTCGAGGCGCCCGCCAGGCCCTGGCGGATCGAGGCGTTGGAGCGGATCCGGTCGGTGGTCAGATGCGGGTAGGCGCAGTACCAGAAATAGGTCGGCCGGTGCTGACGCCGCGCCCAGCGCTTGAACGGATCGCCGTCGGTCGCGCCCTCCAGGAACAGGTTGGCCGCCTTGGGGAAGCCCTCGGTGTTGCTCCACACGCCCGTGAGGCCGGTATGGGCCTTGGTGATGAAATCCTCGAGATAGCTTTCCCAGCTGCCGCCGAAATTCGAGAAGAAGACGAGCTGGTCGGTGCCTGGCAGCACCACCCAGCGGGCGAAATGGATGGTGCCGATGTCGGCGAGATAGCCCGGCCGGAATCTCGAGGCGAGCGAGCCGATGATCCAGAAAGCGAGCCGCAGCGTGAAGGCGCGCAGCCGCCCCGCCTTGATCCGCGACACGCCGGTCATGTGGTTCTGCATGCCCTTGTTCTCGCGGCGGACGACCTCGGTCAGCACCGCCGCATCGGGGAGGCTGTTGTCGGGAAGGTCGCTCGCCTCATGCTTCCTGAGGCGGGCATAGATGAGGCCGAGCACGACAAGGAGCGCAAGCAAGGTGAGGCCGAGGCCGGCGAGCGCGGTCAGCACGGCCGTGGCGATGCCCGACGAGCGCCAGGCGCCCCAGACCGCCAGCCCAGTGAGCAGGACGCCGACGAGCAGCACCAGCCAGAAATATTTGGTGATCGCCTTGATGAGCAGCCCGGGCGCGATCGACAGGATCGAGCTGTCGTCCTTGGTCTCGACGAGGAAGGGCGCCGGCTCGAGCTTGAGCAGCGGCGCCAGCTTTTCGTCCCTGGCGATGTCGGCGCGCACGCCGGCCAGGATCTGGACCGCATTGCCAGGATAGTTCTTGTCCTCCCACAGAGTGCGGACCTTGCGGGCCAGGTCATATTCGTCGCGAATCCGCCGGACGGTCATGCCCGGCGTTCCGGTATGGTTGAGGCCGGGATTGTCGAACCAGCCCTGGCCGGTCTCGACGACATGGCGGCCGAGCAGGCCGACGAGGTTGGACGCCGGAAGGCCGGCCGCCGCGAAGACCGGCTGCAGCCATGGGTCGAGCCGGGTCACGATGAGCTTGATCGTCTCGGCCTGGCTGTCGTCGGAGGAGGCCTCGATCACCAGATGGCCCCTGGCCGCGCCGTCGCCGCTGATCGCGCCGATGCTGAGGAAGTGGATCTTGAGCTCCTCGCGCAGCGCGACGCGGATCTCCCTGGCCGCCGGATTGCCCATCGCGTCGAGCGCCGCGTTGGTCGCCGCCACCCGCGCCTCCTCGATCGGGATGGCGATGGTCAGGAAGCAGTGCGTCATGGCTTTCTCTCCAGCGAGACGACGAGGCGGTCCGGAAACGGGCCGCGGCTGCGGCTGTCGGCCGGGCCGGCGAGGCCGTGGTCGAGCAGGGTCCGCACGAGTATCGGGATCTGAAGCTCGTTGATGTTGCGCCCCGAACAGCGATGCAGCGCGTGGCCGAAATGCATGTAGCGGTCGCGCGGCCGGCTGGGATCGAGCGAGGCGGGGTGGGGGAAGGCGCGCTTGTCCTGCATGGCGGCGAGGGTCATCGCGAGGACCTTGGTCCCGGCCGGGACGATCCGGCCGGCGAATGCGGTGTCGGCGCCCGTCTGGCGAAACACCCCCGGATTGTGCGGCCGCCGGCGCAGCGCTTCCCAGCACCAGCCGCTGAGCAGGTCGTGATCGTGCCGGTCGCGGCGCATCGCCTTCAGGAGCGTGTCGTTGCGCACCGCCTCGTTGACGATGTTGGCGACGACGGTGGCGGTGGTGTCGATCGAGCCGACGAGCAGGCCGGCGCAGATCCACGGCACCTCCTCGCGCTTCAGCCGCCCCTCCGCGACCCGCCGGGCGAGCTGCCCGACCACGTCATCGCCAAAGCTGGAGCCCCGCCGCTCCACCTCTGCATCGATCCAGGCCATCAGCTCGTCGCCCGCGGCACGGCCCCGCCGCTGGATCTCCGCGTCGCCGGGTGGAAGGTTGAGGAAGGTTTCGTGGAAGATGGCGCGGGCGGCGCGCATCAGGTCCTGCTCGGTCGGCCCGGCGATGCCGAACAGGGAGGCGGCGACCCGGGCCGCGATCGGGCGGGCATAGCCGTTGACGACATCGATCCTGCCGAAGCGGCGGGCGGCGTCGCCGGCCAGCCGCGCGGGCTCGGTGGCGAGGATCCGCTTCAAGCCGCTCTTGTCGGCGTCGCGCAGCGCCGCATAATTGTTCTCGCGCTGGATGTGGAGCCGGGCCGAGCCGTCCATGCCGAGGATGAAGGGCCCCATCACGCCGTCGATGCGCTCGGCATTGACCGGCGCGATCAGGAAATCCATGTCGCGGCGCAGCGCCTCGTCGACGTCCTGCCAGCGCGGGACGAAGAGGGTTCCTCCCAATTTTATGGTGCGCAGCGGGATCGAGGCGGCGGCGCGGAAGGCGAGCCGGATAAGCTTGACCTTGAGCTCGGCGAACAGGCCGGGGGAGTCGGACGGGACCCTGCCATGGTCGCGGACCGCTGGCCGCTGCTGCCAGACTCGAAGCGCGAGCGCCGCGGCGGGCCGCGACGCGCCGTCGGTGATGAACGGGGTGGCCAGCGTGGCGAAGGCGATGTCGCGCGTGCCCGGCCGCTCGCCGTCGAGGAAGTCGCGCGTGCCGAGCTCCGCCTCGACGCGCGCGAAGACGGCCTCGACCCGCTCGGCCCCGGGCGGTTCCGGCTGCGGATTGAGTTCGACCCAGATCGCCTTGACGAAGACGCGGTCGCCCTCCTTGGGAAACAGGCCCTCGCCGGCGCGCAGCGTCTCGTCGAGCCATTCGAGCGCGGGCCACAGTCCGCCGACCTCGCCGGCAGGGGTTTCGATCACCGGCGGCTCCGCGGGCGAGCGCCGCAGCGTCTCGAACGGAATGCCGCGCGTTTCGAGCAGCCAGCGCAGCAATTCGACCTGCGGCGCCTTGGTCGGTCCAATCAGCTTGATCCGCGGTGCTTCCGAATCGGCCACGATCACCTCCCCCAAGGGGAGCATCGCAGTCGTGCAAGAAATATCAAGCGCCGAAAACGGCAGCTTCGGCACTATTCATGCGTGCGGCAAATCAAGCGCGCCGCTTTATTCTTCCGCGCCCTGCCCTTCTCCTTCGTCGCGCCACCATGTTTCTACCTCGCCGGGGAGCTTGACGGTGATCGGCAGGCCGTGGCGGTCGACGGCCTTGCCGGCCTGGACGCGGATCCAGCCTTCCGACGCGCAATATTCTTCGACATCCTCGCGCTCGCGGCCCTTGAAGCGGATGCCGACGCCGCGGCGCAGCGCGTCGACGTCGAAATGCGGGCTCCTGGGGTTGTTGGAGAGGCGGTCGGGGGGCGTGTCGTCTGCCATCAGCGTGTCGTCCTTTGCGCGATCCATTGGTTCACCAGCTCCTCCAGAACGTCGAGCGGCACCGAGCCGTTCTCGAGCACCACCGCGTGGAAATCGCGTATGTCGAAGCGGCTGCCGAGCGCGGCCCGGGCCCGGTCGCGCAGCTCCAGGATCTTCAGCTGCCCGATCATGTAGCTGGTCGCCTGGCCGGGATTGTTGAAATAGCGCTCGACCTCCTTGGTCGCGTCGCGCTCCGACAAGAGGCCGTTGGCGGTGAAATAGGCGATCGCCCGCTCGCGGGTCCAGCGCTGGTCGTGAATGCCGGTGTCGACGACCAGCCGGATCGCGCGCCAGAGCTGGGTCGAGTACATTCCGAATTCGCTGATCGGCTCGCGGTAGAAGCCCATCTCCTTGCCAAGCCCCTCGGCATAGAGGCCCCAGCCTTCGGCATAGGCGCCATAGCCGCCGAAGCGGCGGAACTTGGGCATGCCCTCGAGCTCCTGGGCGAGCGCGATCTGGAAATGGTGGCCGGGCGCGCCCTCGTGAAAGGCGATCGCCTCGACCTGCGGGCGCAGCACCTGGTTCATGTCGGCGAGGTTGACGTAGAAGATTCCGGGCCGCGAGCCGTCCGGCGAGGGCCGGTTGTAGAAGGCGACCGCCGCCGTGTCCTGCCGGAAGGCTTCGACGGCGCGGACCTCGAGCGGCGCCCGCGGCAGCCGGCGGAAGAAGCGCGGCGCCGCCTCCATAGCCTGGGCGATGAAGCGGCGGCCGTCGGCGAGATAGGCTTCGCGGCCCTCGGCGTTGTTCGGATATTTGAATTCCGCGCCCTGGTTGATGTGGGCGAAGAAGGCCTGGAGCGTGCCGGTGAAGCCGACTTGCGTCTTGATCCGCTCCATCTCGCCGTGGATGCGCGCGACCTGGTCGAGGCCGATCCGGTGGATCTGCGCGGCGGTCATGTCGGTGGTCGTCGACTGGCGCAGGCGCCGCGCGTAGAAAGCGGCGCCGTCGGGGAGGCTCCAGGCGCCTTCGTTGCCCCGCGCGCGGGGCTCGATCGCATCGAGCGCGGCGAACATGGTCTCGTAGCCGCGGCGGAACGGGCCGGTCAGCGCCTCGCGCGCGGCGGCGATCAGGCGGTCCTTCTCGGCCTGCGGGATTTCGAGCCGGCCGACCTTGGCCTTGAAATCGGCGAAGACCGCACTGTCCGGCCCTTCGGCGAACGGCGCGCCGGCGAGGATTCGGCGGCCGTCCTCGCGCACCGGCGCGAAGTTGAAGGCGGGGGGCAGGATGCCGAGCCCGGCCTGGTGGCGCATGTTGGCGCCGATCTCGCCCATCACCCGCTCGACCTCGCGCAGGCGGGCGATATAGGCCTCGGCGTCGGCGGCGCTGTCGATGCGGTGGTTGTTGATCAGGAAGACCGGGATCGCGCCCATCGGGCTGCCATTGGTGCTCGCCGGAAAGCCGTGCCAGCGCCAGCGATAGCCCTCGCGATTGTCGGTCACCTCCTTCTCGAACAGGCGGAAGGAGACGCGCCCGGCGGGGCTGAGCCTGGCCGGATCGAAGCTGCGGCGCAGCGCGGCGAGCTGCCGCTCCTGCAGCGCGAGCTGCCGCTGCCGAAAGGCGTCGGTATAATCGTTGAGCCGGTCGTAGAGCGCCCGGCTGCCGAGCTGGGTCAGCAGCTGCGGGTTGGTCGCGGTCTGCTCGTCGAACGCGGCGTCGAGGAAGGCGGTGAGGCGGGCGTCCTCGGCTGCCGGGCCGCTTGTGGCGGGCGGCAGGGCCCGCGCGGGCGGGGCCGGCTGGGTGGGCTGGGCGAGGGCGACGCCGGTCGTGGCGAGCAGCAAGGCGGCGAGTGGGAGATGGAGCTTCACGTGGGCGGGTTTCCTGTCTGGAGACCCGCTTCTTAGCGCCTTCCCCGCCCGCGTCCACCGGGGGCGGAAGGGCCGCCCGGGCGAAGGATAGCCGGGCGGCCCTGGTTTCAGCCCACGGGGGGATCGGGATGGGCCGCTTCTTAGGGTCCCGGCGGAGAGGTCCACCGGCCTGCGCCGGTGGACCAACCGCCCGGCTCAGGCCAGGGCCTTCTGAACCACGACCTTCCAGGTTCCGGAAGCGAGGTCGATCGCGCCGCCGGTCTCGTTCTGCAGCCGGATCTTCACATTGTCCGCCGCGGAGACATAGCCGGTGCAGACGATGCCCTGCAGATCATAAGGCGGCGCCACCGCGACGTCGTCGCCGAACGCCGCGCCGGTCACGGTGATCGCCCCCGATGTCTGCCCGGCGCCGTCGGCGAGGTTGTTCGGATCGAACGTCGTCGAGGCGGTGAGCAACTGGCCGGGGCCCGTCGCCTGGAACTCGCTCGCGAGCCCGCCCAGATCGTTGTCGATCGCGCGGTTATGCGCGGGGGTGAATGTGTGCGTGCCGCTCAGATTGTCGATCGCGATGGTCTGGCTGGTGTTCGGCACGACCCTGATATTCTCGATCCGGATGTAGTCCGACGTGACGTCGCTCAGGAACATGATCGCGCAGCCGGCGGAGCCCGGAAAGCCGCAACGGTCGAAGCGCATTCCTTCGATCCGCACGCCGATCGCCTTGCAGATCAGGAGACCCGGCTGGCCCGTTGCCGTGCCCACCTGGGTCAGCTCCGCGGAACAGACGATATCGCGCACCAGTTCGCTGGTACCGTTGAAACCGAAGAGGACCGGGTTGTCGTAATCGACCCATTTGTTGGAACCGGTGATCACCACGCCGCGGGCGGAGGCGAGCGCGAGCGGTCGGCTGCCCGTGACCCCCGCACCATTGCCGTAATTGCCGTCGATCAGGATGGCGGAATCCTCGTCGGTCGCCCCGAGCAGCCGCAGCATGTTGATGCCGATATCATTGGAGGCGCAGCCCAGGAAATGGTTGCCCAGGATCTGGATATTTCGTGCGACCGGCGCCTCGGGCACGATGATCACGGCGACCGCGCCGACGTTGCCGCCGACATCGTCGAACACGCACTTGCGAACGGTGATATTGCGGATCACGGAGAAGCTGGCGTTCGGCTCCATGTCGATCGCGCCGGGCATGGTCGATTTGGTGACTTGGGTGAACAGGCAGTTCTCGATCAGGCCGCCGTCGCCGTCGATGATCGAGATGCCCTGGCGGTTCTCATGGTTGATGCCGTCGAACACGCAGTCTCGCACGGTGAAATTGTAATTGTGCCGTTCGTCGCTCCCGCTCTCGCCCGAGCCGATATAGAGGCCGTCACCGCGGAAGCCCTTGAACTCGACGCGCTCGACCAGGAGGTTCCGGGTGCCGCTGAACGCGGCGAGATGAACGTGCTCCGAAAAGCCGTCCTCGACGTTCCAGCCGTAGAGGGTGAGGTCGCGAAGGACGATATCGTCCTGGGTCGTCCCGGCATCGCTGGAAAACTGGCGAAAGACGGTCACGTCCGGATCGGCGGGCCGGATCACGGTCTTGCCCATACCGTCGCCGAAGATCACCGTGCCGCTGACAAGGTAACCGGCCTTCCCCGAGTCCGCCGGTGTGTCGATCAGGTAGACGCCGCCGGCGCCCAGGCCGCGGCCGGCGGGCAGGAAGATCGGCTGGCCGGTCGCCAATGCCAGAACGAATGCCGGCGTGTCGGTCGTGTCGAGCGGGTCGCGGAAGTCGAGGATGGAGATCGGGCGCTCGCCCAACCGATCGAGAAGCGCGCGCTCCTGCGCGCCGGCTTCATCGAGAATGTAAGAGATGTCGAAATTCATGGTGGCTCTCCCGTTGGTGTGGAACGAATCGGGAACTGGCAGAGCCTTTCCTACATGTATCCAACAAAGCGACGCCCCCTGGCCCGGTCAGCTCAGCCGGCGGCCCGCTCCACGGATCCCAGTTCGGATCCGGCCAAAGCGGGCGACGAGAAAATCGACGAGCGCGGACCCGGGCGTGACGGCGCGGCCGGGCGGCATCACCGCGTGGAGCGCGCCCTCCTCGAGAGGATAATCGCCCAGCAGGGCGTCGATCGTGCCGCGCTCGATCGCCGGGCCGGCAAGGAAGCTCGCGCGACCCGATCGTCTCCAGCGCCCGCCGATCCGGAAGCGCCATTGTTCGGCGCCGTCGAGCAGGATGGCGAGCGGGAGAGGGAGTTTCACGATCGAACGCCCGGCAGGGTGGACGGCGCTTCTCCAGCGAGTGGTCAAGCGCCGTCCAGATGCCGCGGCACGGGCCCGCGGCAGCTCTCTCCTTATAGCCGGGCCTAATAGCCGGGATCGTAGCCCTCGCGCTTGGTGACGAAGCGGATGGGCGTCATCCCGACGAGGGCGCCGTTGGTGGTGGCCGCCTTGGTCATCAGGATGAGACCCGCTGTCGTGATCGCGCAGTAAAATCGTCGCCCGTCACTGCCGCGCTCTGCGCCTGCCGGCACTGGTCCCAAGCCGGCTCCGGGCCCAAGCGTTCGACGGGCAAGAGGCTCCTACATTACAAGCGGCTTCAGCGCCGGCCCGCTTCCGCTTCGCTTATCCATGCCCGCGACACGGCATGAAGGTCGCTCCACGCGGCCCAGGTCGACATCGCCCAGGCCTGGAGCGCGGCGCGCCACGCGGCGGGATCGTCGATGCCGGAGACGTCGGCGATGGTGATCGCGCCGCGCGCGGCGGGGACGGCCGGCTTGTCGAGCGCCCGCCCGTTGAGCCAGGCGCGCAGGGCGGCGGAGCCCGTGGCTGCGTTCGCTCCCCCTTCGAGGATAAGGCCGAGGCCGCAAAGATGGGCGGCGAGCGACTTGGCCGAGCGGCAGAATTCGTCTGGATGCTGGAGCGAGTAGATGTCGACGAACAGGCGGTGGCTGGCGAAGAAACGCGGATCGCTGAAATCGCGCGCGAGCAGCCGGTCGAACTCGGCGCGGCAGCCAGGGGTGCCGCCCGCGACGGCCCTGCCGCAGCCGGAGCAGAGTTCGCTCACCGCGCGTTCTCCTGCGCCAGCCAGCACGGGTCCCAGCCCGGCTCCGGGCCGAAGCGCTCCACCAGGAAATCGACCAGGGCCCGCACCCGGGCGGTGACCGCGCGGCCCGGCGGCATGACCGCGTGGAGCGCGCCTTCCTCGAGCGGAAAGTCGCGCAGCAGCACGTCGATCGTGCCGCGCCCGATCGCCGGGGCGGCGATGAAGCTTGGAAGCATGGCGAGACCGAGCCCGGCTTCGGCCGCGGCGAGCAGCATGTCTCCATTGTTGGTCCGCAGCACCGGCGCGACCCGGATCGTCTCCCAGCGGGTGCCGATCCGGAAACGCCACTGCTCGTTGCCGTAGAGCAGGATGGCGTGACCCGCGACGTCGGCCGGGCGTTCGGGGCGGCCGCGTCGCTCGAGATAGGCGTGGCTGGCGATGACATGCTTGCGCACCGGCGCGATCCGGCGCGCGACCAGCGAGGAATCGGCGAGGCGGCCGATCCTGACGGCGAGGTCGTAGCCGCCGCCGGTCAGGTCGACGGTGCGATCCTCGAACTCGATGTCGAGCTCCACGCGCGGGTGGGCGGCGGCGAAATCGGCGAGCGCCGGCGCGAGATGGGCGACCCCGAAGGAGAGCGGCGCGGTCAGCCGGATCGGCCCGGCGATCTGGGTGACCGCCTCAGCCACCGCCTCCTGCGCCGCTTCGAGATCGGCGAGGATGGCGGCAGCGCGGGCATAATATGCGTGGCCGATGTCCGTCGGCTGAGCACCTCGCGCGGTCCGCGTCAGCAGGCGGGCGCCCAGTTGCTCCTCGAGCCGCGCGACCCGGCGCGAGAGCACCGGCTTGCCGACCCCCATGCGCTCGGCGGCGCGGGCGAAGGAGCCGGTTTGCGCGACGCGGACGAACGCGAGCACATCGACGATATCGGTGGATGAGCGTTGCATTTTACGAAACACCATGATGCTAATTGGACGGCTTCCGGCAACACTCATAGCGCCCTACATCTCCTTGAGCAATCCAACCCCAAGGCGAGAAACGAAATGAACATCCTGGTTGTCAGCAGCAGCGCCAATGGCGATGCCTCCGTGTCCAACGGCCTGGTCGGCCGCTTCATCGACGGCGTGCGGGAGGTCAATCCGGCCGCCCAATTCGTGTTGCGCGACGTCGGCGCCAACCCGGTTCCGCACCTCACCGCGCAGACCGTCGCCGCGATCAAGGGCGAGCCGAGCACGCCGGCGGAGCTGGAGGCGCGGGCGCTCTCCGATGCGCTGGTCGAGGAGCTGCTTCAGGCCGACCTCATCGTCATCGCCAGCCCGATGTACAATTTCGGGATGAGCTCGACGCTGAAGAGCTGGTTCGATCATGTGGCGCGCCGCGGCCTCACCTTCCGCTACACCGCCGAGGGTCCGGAAGGCCTGCTGAAGGGCAGGAAGGCGGTCGTGATCGAGAGCCGCGCCGGCCTCTACAGCGAAGGCCCGGGCGCCGCGATGGACGGCCAGGAGCCGCATATCCGCACCCTGCTCGGCTTCGTCGGGCTCGACGACGTCACTTATATCCGCGCCGAGAAGCTGGCCTTCGGGCCGGACGTGGCCGGGGCGGCGATCGAAGCGGCTGCGCAAGCGCTGGGCGGCATCGCCCGCCAGACGCTGCCGCTCGCCGCTTAGCCCGGCGAAGTCACTCTCTTGATAGGAACCTTGTGCTCCTGCGAAAGCAGGAGTCCAGGCCGGGTTCCTGCTTTCGCGGGAACACAAAGGAAGAGCATCATGATCGACATCCGCAAATTCTCGTCGCTCGTCCATGCCGACCATGGCTGGCTCGACGCGCGTCACCATTTCTCCTTCGCCGACTATCACGATCCTTCCCGCATGGGCTGGGGCGCGATCCGGGTGTGGAACGACGATGCGATCGCCGCCAAGTCCGGCTTCCCGCCGCATCCGCACCGCGACATGGAGATCGTCACCTACGTCCGCAGCGGCGCGATCACCCATCAGGATTCGCTGGGAAACAAGGGCCGCACCGCGGCCGGCGACGTCCAGGTGATGAGCGCGGGCACGGGCGTGCGCCACTCCGAATATAATCTCGAGGACGAGGCCACGACCCTGTTCCAGATCTGGGTGCAGACCGACAGGCCCGGCGCCCAGCCGAGCTGGGGCGCGGCGCGATTCCCCAAGGCGGACCGCTCGGGGCGCTTCGTCACCTTGGCGAGCGGCTTTGCGGAAGACGCGGACGCGCTGCGGATCAATTCCGCGGCGCGCGTCATGGGCGCGACCCTCGCGGCGGGCGAGACCGCGACACTCGGCCTCGATCCTGCGCGCCATGTCTATCTGGTCGCGACCCGGGGCCCGATCGAGGTCAACGGCGTCCGCGCCGAGCCGCGCGACGGCGTCGCGATCACCGGCGAGGAAGCGGTGACGATCAAGGCGCTCGAAGCGGCCGAGATCGTCCTGGTCGACGCTCGGTAATTACTTACGGAGCTATTGACTTGGCCCCGGAGCAGGCAGATTCTGGCCCAACATTAATGGTGGAATAGAATACGTTTTGGTCGATTGGAGGAATTCATGACTTCTAGCGGAAATCCCATCATCGGCGTTGTCGTCAAAGGCGGACAGAATCCCCGGCCGCAGAATCAGTCGATCATCAACACGAGCAAGAGCAACGTCAAGGACCGCGCGGCGGTGCCGGTGGATCAGTCGATCGTCAACACGACCAAGAGCAACACCAAGGATTGAGCGCGAGCCGAGTTGACGATTGGGGCGCCGTTTGGGCGGAGATCGCGCCGGTCGACGCCCGCCAGCGGGAAAGGGGAGTCATCCCGGCGGATGCCGGGACCCATGAACACCGCGCCTTGAAGGGCGCGAGACCGTGCGCGACTCTATCCCCGCCGCTTCGGTTCATGGGTCCCGGCCTTCGCCGGGATGACTCCGTTCCTTCCCCGCCTCCCCTTTGGTCGAGCCTCGCTTGCGCTTCGTCGAATTGCGCGGGCGTTCGCCGAAGCCGGGCGCATCATGATCGAAATCGGGGCGCGGCGCGGGCTCCGGGACGGCAGGACAGGCGCAGCGGCCCGCCTGGGATCGTCCCCCGCAAGCCAAGCGGGCCGCAACCGGAATACGGCCCCCCGGCCGAGCAGGAGTGAAATGATGTCCGCCCGTTCCCTCGCCTTCGTTGCCGCCGTCGCCCTCGCGCTCGGCTCGATGACCTTCGCGGTCAGCCCGGTCTCGGCGCATGAGTGCGACGCCGCGGCGCTCGCCGATGCGGGCGGCGCCCCGGGCCTGCCCGGCTTTCGTGTGAGCCTTGCCGTCGATTGAGCCCACCAGGCGGCGAGGCTTCATCGGGAGGCGGCGATACCCATCGCCGCCTCCCTTTTTTGGGTGCCGCGCGAAAAATGGGGACAGTATATATTTATCGCCACACGGCGTGCGCGTTTCGGCGGGGCGCGCTCCGACAAATATATACTGTCCCCATTTAACTACTGTCCCATCTAACTATCGCCCCGCGAACCTCTTCACCTCGTCGACGTAGGAGCGCCCGATGCGCTGCTCGGCGCCGTCCGACAGCCGCGCGGTCCAGTGGCCGGCCTCGTCGCGGTAGAGGCCGGTGACGGTGTCGCGCCTGAGGATCACCGAGCGGTGCACGCGCATGAACAGGGCCGGGTCGAGATCCTCCTCGAGCTTGGCGATGGTGCGGTGGATCAGCCAGGACCGCGGCCCGACATGGAGCCGCATATAATCGCGCTCGGCGGTGATCCGCTGGATGTCGGCCGCCGCGATGCGGACCAGGCCATTATGGTCGGGCACCCAGAATTCCTCGACATGGCCGGAGCCCGGCCCGGCGCCCTTCCTCCGGCCGCCGGCGAGATAGGCGCGCACCCGCTCGAGCGCGCGCTCGAGCCGGTCGGGCTCCACCGGCTTCATCAGATAGTCGATCGCAGCGACGTCGAAGGCCGCCACCGCGAAATTGTCGAAGGCGGTGACGAACACGATCGCCGGATCGACCGCCGAGGCGGACAAAGCGCGGGCGACGTCGATCCCGTCCATGCCGGGCATGGCGATGTCGAGGAGGACGAGGTCGGGAGCGACCGCCTCGGCGATCCTGAGCGCCGCCTCGCCGTCATTGGCGGTGCCTGCGACGGTCACGTTTTCGAGACGCGCGAGCAGCAATTGCAGCCGCTCGACGGCGAGCGGCTCGTCGTCGACCACCATCACCCGAAGCGCCGCCGCCTCAGCCATGCTTCACCACCGGCATGTAGATGTGCACCGTATAGCCGCCGTCGGGATCGGGCCCGTGCATGCAGCCCGCCCGGTTGCCGTAGCGGGCGACGAGCCGGTCGCAGACGTTCTTAAGGCCGACGCCGGTGCCGCCCTCGCCCGGCTCCCCGGGCAGCGTCTCGCCATCGTCCTTGACCTTGATGTGGAGGCGGCCCGCCTCCTCATAAGCGACGATCCCGACGCGGACCGACTTGCGCGATTTGGCGACGCCGTATTTCACCGCATTCTCGACGATCGGCTGCAGGATGAGCACGGGGACGCGCGCCGATTGCAGGGCCTCGGGCACGTCGACCTCGACCGTCAGCCGGTCGGGGAAGCGGATCTGCTCGATGTCGAGATACAGGCGCGGCAGCTTGATCTCCTCCTCGAGCGGAACGTCGGCGGTGGGATCGGCGGAAAGCGTGGCGCGGAAGAAGGTGGAGAGGTTCATCAGCATCCGCTCGGCGACGTCGGTCTTCTGCGAAAGGATCAGCGAGGAGAGGCTGTTCAGGGTGTTGAACAGGAAGTGCGGGTTGATCTGGTAGCGCAGGGCCCTCAGCTGCGCCTCCTGCGCCTCGCGGGAGAGCATGGCGGCGTGCCGGTCGGCGGCGCGCAGCTGCTTTGCCTGGCTCATCGCGACGTAGAAGGCGGCCCAGGCAGCGAAGATGAAATACCAGGAGAGCGAGCCTTCGACCGCATATTTCCAGAACGTGTTCCAGTTGGACATGTCCTTCATGCTGGCATCGTTGCGCGCGGTTTCGAGCGGCGCGTAGACGTAGAAGATCCAGATGTTGAACGCCGAGAACAGGATCGAGCCCGGAATGGAGAGCAAGGCGGCGACGGCCGCCTTGACGTTGAGGCCCCTGCGGGCGACCGGCCGCATGGCGAGGTAGACGAGGAAGGTCAGCGCCGAGCCGACCGCGGCGGCGGCGGCGCGCCGCGCGAACATGCCCCAGAAATCGGGGAATTCGGCGATCACCGCTCGAAGCGTGATCAGCGCCATGTAGAGCAGCCAGAATGCGAGAATCGATTTCAGCGCGACTCCGAGATCGGGCAGCCGGCGGGTGTCGCTCTCCGGGAGGGAGATATCCATGCCCCCTCCTAACCGCGCATCGTCCGAAAAGCTTTGCGCCCGCCGGTCGTTCGCAGAAAGGCCAGGCGCGTTGGTCGAAAAGCCGGGCAGCGGACGGCGGTAGCCGCGCGAATCGGCCTCGCCGAGCATCGCGTCCCCGGCGCCGCCGCCGCTTTCTTTGCCTGTCCTGCCGCCCACGACTCCGCGCATAGCATGGCTTGGCGCGGGCGTCAGAGGCCTATTCCCGGCGCCCCGGCATGCGCAGGCGGCAATCCGGCCACTGCGGTTTATGCGACCCCCGATCGTTTCGCCCGCGGAAAAAGGGCGAATTTCCGCGACTTCCTGTCCGTCCCCTGTGGCCTTCGGGCGACACTCCGCCGTGGTTGCGCATGCCCGCCGTAGTTTTGCGATTGCCGGGCAATTCGAACTCTGATTCAATTCTGAACGGGGAGTGGGGTCTTGGTTAACGGCCTGGTAAGCCGTTCCGATGCATGATCCTTTCTCTGGGGTAAAAGGAGTGTGGGATCATGAGTACCAGGACTCGGCCCGCCAGCGGGGCGACAAGCTTGGCGGAACTGCGCGAATTTGCGGGCTTCTCCAAGGGCACGCAGCGCTACATCCGCCGTTCGCTCGACGTCGGGCTCGATCGCCGCGACGCGGTGAAGCGCTGGTCGCGCGATCCGGCCGAGGCCGCCGGGATCCGCGCGCAGGAGCGCATCTACCGCCGCCTCGACCATATCCGCTCATCCATCCCCGACGATAGCGGCCTCGACGCGATGGAGCCCCTGATGGCTCCGCTCACCACCATGACCGCCTTCGATCTCGGCCAGGACCGGCTGCCCTGCTTCGCCTCCTACCGCTTCCTCTACGAGCGGCTGATCGGCGCCTCGGTGCGCCCATGGCTCCCCGGCGCCTTCTGCGCCGCCGCCGCCTTGCCGCACCTTCACCCCGATCGCCGGCGCACCTTGCTCCAGTCGATCAGCGAGGCCGCGGCGACCGCGCCCGGCTGGTCGAACCGCGAGCCGGTCTTCTTCCCCGAATGGGTCGAAAAGGTCGACATGACCGCCATCGGCTAGTTTCTCCTTTCCCTGGAGGATTGCGGCGGGCCCTCGGGTCCGCCGTTTTCTTTTCAGGCGCCGGGCATCAGCGCAGCACCTCCAGCATGACGTCGTCCGCCTCGATGCTTACCCCGGCGCGCTGGATGTGGAAGCCGAGGCTGATCTCGCGGGCGCTGCGGGGGACGGCGAGGTCGACGCTGCGCCGTTCCCACGCCCGGCCCGGCTCGAGCCGTGTCACCGCTTCCAAAGCGCCGGCGCGGGCGAAGATCGTTGCGACCCCGCGGGCCCCGCCATGGACCCGGACCGAGGCGGAGATGCGGATGCGCCGGCCGCGATAGCGCCGCGCGTCGATGCGCGTGCCGACGCGGAACTGGGCCTCGTCTTGGGCCATGCTGCGCACCCACCAGGCCATGGAGAGCCGGCGCGGCCCGCCCCCGGGGTTCCGAGAGACGCTCGAGGCGCGAAAGCCGCGATTGCCCTCGGCGGTCCAGCCCTCGAGGCCGCGCTCGAAGCCGGGATTGGGGATGGCGGCCGGAAGCGGCGCGGCGGCGAGCAGCAGCAGGGTGGCGAGGATCATCGGCGGACCAGCTCCACGCGCACGTCGTCGGCGGCGAGCTGCGAGCCGGTGCCGCGGGTGACGAAGGCGATCTCGATCTCGCGGGCGCGGCGGGGGATTCGGAGCAGGACGGAGTGGCGGCGCCAGCGCTCGCTCGCTTCGATCGGCGTGCCGGCCTCCGCGCCGCCCGCGCTGACGATCAGGCGGGCGTTGCGGTGGGCGAAATCGGGGGCTTTCGTCAGGGCCGAGACCCGGATCAGCCGGCCCCGGTAGCGGCGCGCGTCGAAGCGGGTGGAGACTCGCATCGCCGCGTCGCGCGGCGCCGCGCTGCGCCGCCGCCAGCCGATGCTCAGATAATGCTCGCCCTCCGCGGACTGGCGGATCGTGTAGCCGCGATTGTTCTGGACGCCGACGCCGATGCCGGGATGGCCCACCGCCTGCCAGCCGCGCAGGCCCTCTTCGAATCCCGGATTGACGAGCTGGGCGAAGGCGGGGGCGAGCGCGAGGAGCATCATCTGAGGGCCTCCAAAAGCTGTTCGGCGAACAAGGTCAAGGTGTCGTCGCGCGCGCCCATCACAAGGATGCGGTCGCCGGGCCGGGCCAGCGCGGCGAGCCGGTTCAGGCAGTCGGCGCGCTCCGGCACATGCTCGGCCTTGCGGCCGCGCCCGACGACGCCGGCGATGATCCCGCCGCTGCCCACCGAGCGGTCGGCGGTGCCGCCATAGTAGACCGGGTCGGGCATGATCAGCACGTCGTCGGCCGCCATCTCGCGGGCGAACATGTCGATGAATTCGTCCCGCATCGTCTTGATCGGGCCGTGGCCGTGCGGCTGGAAGAAGATCAGCAGCCGGCCGGGGAAAGCGTGGACGGTGCGCAAGGTGGCGGCGATCTTGTCGGGATTGTGCCCGAAATCGTCGATCACGCTGATCCCGTTCCTTTCCCCGACCAGTTCAAAGCGCCGCCTCAGCCCCGTGAACCCGGCCAGCGCCGCGGCGGCCTCTTCGAACGGCACGCCGGCGGCCTGCGCGGCGGCGAGCGCGGCTAGCGCATTTTCGACATTGTGCCGGCCGGGGACCTGGAGGCGGACCGGCACCCCGTTCGCCCTGAAGGCGATCGCGAAAGGTTCCTCCGCCAGGTCCGAGCCGTAGAAGTCCGCCGAAGGATCCTCGAGCGAACAGGTCACCAGCCTCTCGGGCGGCAGCGCGGCCGCGAGCAGCCGCGTCTCGTCGTCGTCGAGGTTGAGCACCACCGTCCCCGCTTTGCCCGCGAAATCGCGGAACAGGCGGCGGAGCTCGTCCAGCGACAGATGGTCGAGGCTGATATTGTTGAGCAATGCGATTGCGGGCCGGTAGAGCGCGATCGTGCCGTCGCTCTCGTCGACCTCGCTGACGAAAACGTCGCCGCGGCCGACCAGGGCGCTGGCGAAGGGCCGGTCGGGCGAGACGAAATTCTTCATCACCGCGCCGTTCATCACCGTCGGGTCGCGGCCGGCGGCGTGGAGGATCCAGCCGACCATGCCGGTGACGGTGGATTTGCCGCTGGTCCCGCCAACCGCGATCCCGGTCGGGGCGGCGTTGAACAGCTGGGCGAGCAGCTCCGCTCGGCCGAGCCGCTCCGCGCCGAGCGCCCTGGCCCTGACCATGTCGGGGACATGATCCTCGATCGCGCCGGTGGCGACGAAGATCTGGCCGGCGCCGGCGACGCCGCTGCCGTCCTGCGGGAAGAGGGCGATGCCGCGGCGTCTCAAATCGTCGAACTTGGCGGCGAGCCGCTTCTGGTCGAGCAGCCGGTCGGAGCCCGCCACTCGATGCCCGAGCCCGTGCACGATCATCGCCAGCGGCAGCATGCCGCTCCCGCCGATCCCGCAGAAGAAATAGGATTTGGCCTCGCCCATGCCGCCGCCCTATTGGGAAGCGCGGGCCATTTCAAACCGGTTGGAGGCACAAGCGCATGCGGATCGCGGTGGTGGCGCCAAGCTCGCGCCTCGACGAGGAAGCGGCGGCGCGGGTGACCGCGATCGCGGCGCGGCTCCATCCGGACGTCGAGCTTCACTTCCACCCGCAATGCTTCCTCGCCCACAATCATTTCGCCGGAACCGACGCCGTCCGCGCCGCGGCTCTGGTCGAGGCCGCCAACGATCCCGCCTTCGACGCGATCTGGTTCGCCCGCGGCGGCTATGGCGCCTGCCGGATGGCGGAGGCGGCGCTGGCCGCGCTCTCGCCGGCGGCGCGGGACAAGGCCTGGCTCGGCTATAGCGACGCCGGCTATTTGCTCGCCGGCCTCTACAAGGCAGGCTTCCCGCACGTCGCGCACGGGCCGATGCCGACCGACGCGATGCGCGAGGGCGGCGAGGCGGCGGTGGCGCGCGCGCTGGCCTGGCTGGTTCGCCGCGACGCCGGCGCGCTGGAGCCCGGGCTCGCGCTCGGCGACAGCCACGCGGCGTTCAACATGACCGTGTTCAGCCTCTTGCTGGGAACGCCGCTCGAGCCCGATTTGGCGGATCATGTGCTGCTGCTCGAGGAGGTCTCCGAGCATATGTACCGGGTCGACCGCTCGATGTTTCACATCGCCGCGCAGGAATCCGTGCGGCGGGTGGCGGGCATCCGGCTCGGCCGGGTGAGCGACGTGACGGCCAACGTCCCCGATTTCGGCGAGGACGAGGAAGGCCTCGTCCGCCACTGGTGCGCGCATGCCGGGATCGCCTGGCTCGGCCGCGCCGATATCGGCCATGATTCGGCGAACAAGGTGGTCCCGTTCGGCCGCTTCTGAGCCCCGGCTTGCGACAATCCACAGAAATCGAACGAACCGTCGCCAAACTGACGCATTTCGTCTCTTGCCCCCCATTGCCAAGGCGGTGGAATTGCGCTCTATCGAGGCAACAAACCAGAGGGAGGCTAGAATGGCACAAGGTAGGCAGAGCGGATTGCAGCGTCCGGTGAAGCCCTCGGCGGATCTCGCCGCGATCACGGGCGCCGATCCGCTGCCGCGCAGCCAGGTCGTCAGCAAGGTCTGGGATCATATCCGCAAGAACAATCTCCAGAATCCCGCCAACAAACGCGAGATCCTGGCCGACGACAAGCTGAAGAAGATTTTCGGCAAGGACAGCTGCTCGATGTTCGAGATGAACAAGCATCTCTCGAGGCACCTCACCTAGAAGTTTCGCCGGCGAACGCCCGGCGTCAGAGCAAGGGAACCGCCCGCCCGGCCAGTCCGGGCCGGGCGGTTTCGTTTTCTGAAAGAGGGTGTTCGTCATGACGAAGCAGGATCTGCAGGCGGATCTGGAAGAGCTGGGCGTGCGGGCGGGCGATCTGCTCATGCTTCACGCCTCGCTGCGCAAGCTCGGCCTCGGCCGCGCCGATGTCGGCGCGGGCGGCGCGGAGCTGCTGCTCGACGCGCTCGAAGCGGCGGTCGGGCCCGCGGGCACTTTGCTGATGGTGCTTGGCACCGATTATCCGATGGGCTGGGTCTACGATCATCCGCCCGAGGCGCGGGCGGCTTTGCTCGAAGGCTCGCCCCCCTTCGACCACCGCAATGCCGGCGTGCTGCCCGAAGTGGGCTGGTTCGCGGAGGTGTTCCGGCGGCGGCCCGGCACGTTGGTCAGCGCCAATCCGAGCGGCCGCTTCGGCGCGCGCGGGGCGCGGGCGCAGGCGCTGCTCGCCGACCAGCCCTGGCACGATTATTACGGGCCGGGATCGCCGCTCGACAGATTGTGCCGCTGGCAGGGCGGGATCCTGCGCCTCGGCGCGGATGCCGAGACGGTGACCGCGCTCCACTTCGCCGAATATCTCGCCGAGCTGCCCGACAAGAAGCGCGTGCGCTGGGATTATGTGGTCGCCGGCGCGGACGGCGCGCCGCTTCATTCCTGGATCGACTGCCTCGACGATCTCGGCGGCATCGCGGACTGGGAAGGCGAGGATTATTTCGCGTCGATCCTCAGCGCCTATCTCGCGCTCGGCCGCCACCGCGAGGGGCGGGTCGGCAACGCGCATAGCGAGCTGATCGACGCCGCCGACATCGTCGCTTTCGGCGCGCGCTGGATGGAGGAAAATCTAGGTGCGGCCCGCACGGGTTGAGCCGCGAACAGCAAGTCGGAAGCCAGCGGGATCAAGCATCGCGCTTACACCAACAAGCCGCGCCGGAGAGGGGACAACCGGCGCGGCTCTGGCTGGCCGCGCTTGGAGCGGCCGGGGGGATAAAGGACCTAGCCGCCCGGATTGGCGGCCGCGGCGGCGGCCTCGAACTCGGCCTTGGTCAGGCCGATGACGAGTCCCTGGCTGTTGCGGCCGAGGCTGGCGAGCGCGACACGGCCCCGGGCGACGCCGGTATTGACCACTGCGCCGCCGGCATCGGCGGTCTCGACGGTGCCGACCAGCTGGCCGGACTGGTCGCGGACCTGGACGCCCGCACGCAGATCGGCGGCGGTGGCCTGCGAAACCGGACCGGCGGGGACGGCCGGAGCGGCCGGCGCCTGGGCCTGGGCCGGAAGCTGCGCGGGCGCCGCTGGCGCCGGCGTCGCGGTCGGCGCTTGAGCCCGGGCGGGGGCGGCAGCGGCCGGCGGCGGAGTCGCCGTCTGCGCCTCGGCCTCGGCGACGGCATCCGCCTCGACCGCGTCGGCGGCCTGCTCAGCGGCGTCCGGCTCGGTTGGAGTCGGCGTCGGGGTCGGCGGCGCCGGCGGGGTCCCTAACATCGGCCGCTGCGGCGTGCCAAGAACCGAAGTCGCCGGAGGAGGGACGGTCGGCTGGGTGGCGGCCGGCGGGGCCGCCGCCGGCGGCGCGGCGGGCGCGGTCTGCTGCGCGCTTGCCATGACGGCGGGAAGCGCCAAAGCGGCGGCGGCACTGAGCAATCTGATCCTGCGGGTCATCGCGTGTTCCTCCAATAGGGGTTTGGAGATTGAACAGGCGCGCGCGCGATTGGTTCACGCGGCGGGGGCAGGACGTTGGAGTCGGGCGACGAAACGCGGCTCCATTCCGTCGTTCCGGGAGAGGTGAAGGCGCGGTCTGTGTCAGTCCTGGCCCGGAAAGCGCTCGAACTGGGGCAGGGCGCCGATGTCCTTCATCCAGGGGATCCGCTCGGCGGTCTGGATTTGCCCCTGCGGGGGCAGCGCGCCGGGGTCGTCGAGCGTGGCCGACTGGACGTCGGTCTGGCCGGGAAAGACGGCCTGGCTGGTGTAGAAGAGCCCGCTGCCGCAATCGCCGCAAAAGTGCCGCCGGCCGTGTTCGGAGGAAGCGTAGACCTTTGCCTCGCCTTTGGTGACTGCGAAATCGTCATTGCCGAACAAGGTCCAGCTCACCATCGGCGCGCCGGCATGGCGGCGGCAGTCGCTGCAATGGCACAGCGCGGCATGGACCGGCTCGCCCCGCACCCAATAACGGATCGCGCCGCAATGGCAGCCGCCTTCGAGCATCCTGGCCTCCCCTTCCGAATCGCATCACAATGGGGACACATGCTAGCATGTGTCCCCGTCCGGGTGAGAGGCTACAGAACGTATTTGCTGAGGTCGGTGTCGCGGGCGATCGCGGCCAGCTGCTTCTCGACATAGGCGGCATCGACGACCACCTTGTCGCCGCGCCGCTGCTCGGCCTCGAAGCTGACGTCCTCGAGCAGCTTCTCGAGCACGGTCTGGAGGCGGCGGGCGCCGATATTCTCGACCTGCGAATTCACCTCGGCGGCGATGCGGGCGAGCGCCCTTATCCCGTCCTCGGCGAAGACGATCTCGACGCCCTCGGTGGCGAGCAAGGCGCGATATTGCTCGGTCAGGCTGGCGCGGGTGTCGGAGAGGATGCGGACGAAATCCTCTTCCGTAAGCGCCTTCAGCTCGACCCGGATCGGCAGCCGGCCCTGCAGCTCCGGCAGCAGGTCCGAGGGCTTGGCGACGTGGAAGGCGCCGGACGCGATGAACAGGATATGGTCGGTCTTCATCGGCCCGTATTTGGTGGCGACGGTGGTGCCCTCGATCAGCGGCAGCAGGTCGCGCTGCACGCCCTCGCGGGAGACCGAGCCGCCGCGCACGTCGCTGACCGCGATCTTGTCGATCTCGTCGAGGAAGACGATGCCGTTCGCCTCGGCGTCCTTCAATGCCGCGCGGCTGACGTCGTCGGGGTCGAGGCGCTTGTCCGATTCCTCCTCGATCAGCTTGTCCCAGGCGTCGGCGACGCGCATCTTGCGCTTCTTGCGGGGCTGCTGGCCCATCGCCTTGCCCATCAGGTCGGAGAGGTTGATCATGCCGACCTGGCCGCCCATGCCGGGGATTTCGAAGGGCGTCGAGGGCGTGTCCACGACGTCGATCTCGACCTCGTTGTCGTTGAGATGATCGTCGACGATGCGCAGGCGGAAGCTCTCGCGGGTGGCCTGGCTGGCGTCCTTGCCGACGAGCGCGTCGAGCAGCCGCTCCATCGCCGCCGCGCTCGCCGCCTCGCGCACCGACTCGCGCCGGCGTTCGCGCTCGAGCCGCACCGCCTCCTCGACCAGGTCGCGGGCGATCTGCTCGACGTCGCGGCCGACATAGCCGACCTCGGTGAACTTGGTCGCCTCGACCTTGACGAAGGGCGCGTCGGCGAGCTTGGCGAGGCGCCGGCTGATCTCGGTCTTGCCGCAGCCGGTCGGGCCGATCATCAATATGTTCTTGGGCGTGACCTCGTCGCGAAGCTCGTCGGGCAGCTGCTGGCGGCGCCAGCGGTTCCTGAGCGCGACCGCGACCGCGCGCTTGGCGTCGTCCTGGCCGATGATGTGCGCGTCCAGAGCGGCCACCACCGCCATCGGGGTCAGATAGTCTTTCATTGGGCTTTGTATTCCGGCGGAAGCCGGAATCCAGTCCGGCCGCTGTTCTGGGCCCCGGCCTTCGCCGGGGAACGAGGATAGGCGGTTCATCGCCAGCTACATTGGAGCCGGAATGGGCGCGTTCAAGTGGCGCAGCGAAAGCCGGCGAAGAGCTGCCGGTGCGATGCGAGGATGCGGGCGATGGCCTGGGGCTCGGTATCGGTCTCCCAGACGCCGCGCTCGAAGGTGCCGCCGAGCACGATGCCGTCGGCGCGCGGGAACATGTAGCCGGCCTCGCCGGTGAAGGCGTAGCGGATTTCGCTCTGGGGCAGCAGGACGGCGAGCTGGCCGCGCACGGGCTGGATGCCGGTGTCGCCGAAGAGGGCGCCGGCGCCGAGGCCCGTGCAGTTGAAGACCAGCCGTTCGGGCAGCGCCGCGATCTCGGCCGGCGAGGCGAATTCGCGGACGCGGATGAGGCCGCCCGCCGCCTCGACGTCTCGGCTGAGCTGGCGCAGGAAGCGGCCGGTCTCGACATACATGGTCTCGAAGCGGACGACGCGGTCGAGCGCGAAGGGATGTTCGTTCGCGGCCAGCACGCGCCGGCCGGGATGATAGGCGTCGAGCGGGGAGGGGCCGTCGTCCCCGTCGCCCGACGCGTCGACATAGGTGGGCAGCCAGCGGATTCCGTAATCGTCTCCGACCATGATCTGGAAGCGGCGCCAGCTGTAATCGAGCGCGGCGGCGAATTGCGCGCGCCATTCGGGCGTGACGCTGTCCCGGCGAAAATGGCCGAACGGGCTCCACTGCCCGCCGGCGATGTTGGAGGTGGTGTCGGGCGGCAGCGCCTTGGCATAGAGCGTGACCGCGAAGCCGGCCTCCTGCGCGAGCCGCGCGGTGGTGAGCCCCATCACCCCGGCGCCGATCACCGCGACCGGGCCCTGGTGGCCGGGCAGGCCGAGCTGGGCGGCGAGCCGCGACGTGCCCCAGGACAAGGTGATGCCGGCGCCGCCATGGCCGTAATTGTGGACCAGCCTCTTGTCGCCCAGCGCCTCGGCGCGGACGACGAAGCCGGAAGCGCGGTAGGGCCTGAGCCCCGCGACGGTGCGGATCACCCGCTCGGGCGAGACCAGGACGGGCGGCAGGCAGCCGCTGCGCGCCGCCGCCGAGCGAGTCGCCACGGTGGCGCAGCCGGGAAGGGCGAGCGTGGCGGCGGCGGAACCGAGAAAGGCGCGGCGGTGCATGCGCCACTCTAATCCCCTTCGTCATTCCCGCGAAAGCGGGAATCCCGCTTCCATTCTTCTCCGCGCCTCCGCGCCTCCGCGCGAACCCATCTTTTTTCCACGCGGAGACGCGGAGCTCGCGGAGGAAGGTAAAGTAAGAGCAGAAGCGGGATTCCCGCTTTCGCGGGAATGACGACGGGGCGTCGCTAGGCCGCCCCCTCGATCGTCTCGAGGGTGAGCTGGTCGTTGGTGTAGACGCAGATCTCGGCGGCGATCTTCATCGCCTTGCGGGCGATGGTCTCGGCATCCTCCTCGTAATCGTAGAGCGCCATTGCCGCCGAAAGCGCGAAATTGCCGCCCGAGCCGATCGCCGCGACGCCGGCCGCGGGCTCGAGCACGTCGCCATTGCCGGTGAGGATCAGGGTCACGTCCTTGTCGGCGACGATCATCATCGCCTCGAGGTTGCGCAGATATTTGTCGGTCCGCCAGTCCTTGGCGAGCTCGACCGCGGCGCGCATCAGCAGGCCGTTATGCTGTTCGAGCTTGCGCTCCAGCCGCTCGAACAGGGTGAAGGCGTCGGCAGTGGCGCCGGCGAAGCCGCCGATCACCTTGCCCTCCCCCAGCCGCCGGACCTTCCTCGCATTGGGCTTGATCACCGTCGATTGCAGCGACACCTGGCCGTCCCCGGCGATCACCGCCTTGTTGTTCTTGCGCACGCCGATGATCGTCGTGCCGTGCCAGACTTCCATGGATGGGCTCCCGCTCTCGATCCGCCCTATTTGGGAGCCCCGGCCTCTCCCTGCAACCTGATCCCGGCGTCCGCCGCCCGCCGGCCGGCGGGCGAGGAGCCGAATTCGAAGCCGATGACGGTGCTGCCCCAGCCCAGCACGAGGCCCAAGGCGAGCAAAAGGGGTTCGCGATTGCCCTCCGGGATGGGCACGAAATAGAGGCCGGTCATGCCCACCAGGCCGCCCACCAGGGCGACAATCGCCAAAGCGGCGCGAAACGGATCGAGCTCGGACCGGGGCTTGTCGTCGGTGGTCATTTCAATCTCCGCAAGGTTGCAAAGGTGACGAGACGTGCGCGCGAAAATACGATAAATCAGCGAAGCGCCGCGAGCGCCCGCCGCAGCGCGGCCGGCCCGCGCCGCGCCAGCAGGGCCGCAGAAGCGGCGGCGGTGCGCCGGTCGGGCTCGCCGTCGAGCGGTAGGCTCGGCGCGTGGCCCCGGTTGAGGGCGTTGAGCGCGCGCCTCAGCAACCGACTCGGCGGCATGTCTCCGGTGAGTTCCATACGACTTGTATAACCAAATAGGTGTGTTGTAGGAAAGCTGTTTTTTCGCGGGCCAAGGCTGGCTAAGCTGCGCGCCAGGGAGACGCTCATGGACTGGATCGCGGCGAGGCGGATGGCATTGGCGGCGGCGGCGCTCGGCATCACCGCCTGGCCGGCGGCGGCGAGCCGCGACTCGGCCCTGCACGCGCCGGCACTGCCGCAGGAGGACTGCATCGTCGGCCAGCCCGGGGCGGCGCAGGCCGCGGCCGCGGCGCCGGTGCTCGTCGACGGGCTCGGCTTTGCCGGGATCGAGCCCGACAGCGGCAATCAGGAGGCCCGCGCCTGGTTCGCGCAAGGGGTGCGCCTGATCTGGGCGTTCGACGAGGTCGAGGCGATCCGCGCCTTCCAGATGGCGCAGCGGCTCGATCCGAACTGCGCGATGTGCTTCCTGGGCGAGGCCTGGGCGCGGGGGCCGACCATCAACCTGTCGCCGCGCACCGGCGAGCTGGTTGCCGCCCGCGCCGCCGTCGCCCGCGCCGCCGCTCTGGGGCAGCGCCTCGGCGCGCGCGACCGCCTCATCCTGCGCGGCATGCAGATCCGGACCCGGCGCGGGGCGGATTTCAGCAACGAGGCCTATGCCACCTATATGGAGGGCGCGGCGCTCGGCATGCCCGGCGACGACACGCTCGCAATTCTTGCCGCCGACGCGCGCATGATCGCCTGGGGCGAGACCGAGCCGCCGGTGGATTCGCTGGCGCAGCAGCTGCTCGAGCGGGTGCTGGCGCGCAGCCCGGACCATGGCGGCGCAATCCATTATTACATCCACCTGACCGACTGGATCGACCGGCAGGAACTGGCCGTGCCCCATGCCGAGCGCCTGGGCCTGATCGCGCCGGCGGCGAGCCACCTCGTCCACATGCCCTCGCACAGCTTCTTCGGCGTCGGCCGCTATGGCGACGCGGCGGCGGTCAACGTCGCCGCGATCGCCGCCGACCGGGCGTTCGTCGCACGCGCGCGGCCGGCGGCGTCGGATTATCGGGTGGGCCTGCTCGCGCACAACATGCACTTCGCGATCGAGAGCGCGCTCGCGCGGGGGGACGGCGCCACCGCGCTCGCCGTCTCGCGCCAGTTCCGCGAGGCCTATCTGAGCGGCGAGGTCGACCAGCGAATCCGGGTCCTGGGCAGCGCCACCTTCTACGCGAGCGGACTCCACGGCGATATCGGCGCGGTGCTCGCGCTTCCCGAGCCGGCCCATGTCTTCGACCGCGCGCAACGCCATTATGCGCGCGGCGAGGCGCTGGCGCGGCGCGGCGACGCGGCCGCGGTGCGCGCCGAGGCGGCGGCGATCGCGCGCCTTCGCTCAGGGCGCGATTCGCCGGGGCTCGGACGGCGCGGCGGGCAGCTCGCCGAGGTCTTCCAGTTCGTCCTCGAAGGGCGCGCGGCGATGCTGGCCGGCGATCCGCGCGCGGCGGCGGCGGCCTATCGCAAGGCGATGGAGCGGCAGGTCGCCGCGGACTTCGGCAGCGATCCGCCGCTCTTCTGGTATTCGGTGCGGCGCAGCCTCGCAGCGGCGATGCTGGAGGCGGGCGAGCATGACAGCGCGCGGGCGCAGCTCTACGCCTCGCTCAGGCACTGGCCGAACGACGCGCTCGCGCTCTATCTGCTGTCGCGCGCCGACCGCGCCGCCGGCGACTCCGCCTCTGCCGACCGCAACCTCGCCCGCGCCCGCGCGATCTGGGCCGGCGACGTGACGCAAGTGCCGATGACGCGGATCTAATTACGGGGACACTATACTTAATTCGATCTCCGCGCAGATAATTAAGTATAGTGTCCCCGGAATTAGATAAGCGCTGACAGGGCGGGCCGGCACGTCTAGCTAGGCCCTTGATGGACTTTCTCATTCCCATCCTGCTGCTGGCGGTGCTGCTTCTGTTTCTCGCCAACCAGGGCTTGCGGACGCGGCTCATCCGGCTCGAACGGCGGATCGACGCGATCGAGGGCCGCGCGCCGCCGGCGGAGGCGCCGGCCGTGGTGCCGCGGCCGCCCGTCCAGCCGGCCGAGCCCGCCGCGCCGGGCCGGATCGTGACCTTCGAGGCGGAGCCCGAGCCGGTTTTCGACGAGGAAGCGCCCGCGCGCGGCCCGTCCGAAACGTTCGGCGGGCTGTTCGAGCGGCTGGTGGCGGGGCGGCTGCTGATCTGGCTCGGCGGAATCGCGCTCGTGCTCGCGGCGGTGTTCCTGATCCGTTATTCGATCGACATCGGGCTGGTGACCCCGGCGGCGAGGATGATCGGCGCCGGCCTGTTCGGGCTGATCCTGGTCGGCGCGGGCGAATATGCGCGCAGAGGCCGGCTCGCGGACGATCCGCGGATCGCCCAGGCCCTCGCCGGCGCCGGCATCGCGGTGCTCTACGCGACCTTCTACGGCAGCTACCGGCTGCACGCCTTGATCGATTCGCAAGCCGCCTCGGCGGCGATGCTCGCGGTGACGGGGTCGGCGCTCGCTCTGTCGCTGCGGCACGGCGCGCCGACCGCGATGATGGGGCTGGTCGGCGGCTTCCTGACGCCGTTGCTGGTCGGCGATCCCGAGGCCGGCGCCTTGCCGCTGCTCGCTTATCTGGCCCTGCTCGACATCGCCCTGTTCACGCTCGCCTGGCGGCGCGGCTGGACCTGGCTGGCGGCGGCCGCCGCAATGCTCAGCTTCGTCTGGACCGGCTTCCTGATCGCCCAGCCCGATGCGCGCGACGACGCCTTGCTCTCGGGCGGATTCGTGCTGCTGCTCGCGCTGGCGGCGTCCGTGCTCCGGCCCGGCGCCGGCCGGCAGCTCGTTTTGCTCCAGCCGCTCGCCATCGGCATCGTCCAGCTCGCCTTTCTGGTCGCGCGCACCGATCTCGGCGCTCCGGCCTGGGGCCTGTTCGCGGGCCTCGCCGCGGCGAGCCTCGCCCTTGCGGCGATCCGGCGGGAATTCGCCCTCGCGCCGCCGCTGGCGCTGGCCTTCGCCTTGGTCCTCCTCGGCGCCAAGGCGGCGACCGGGCAGGACGACCTTGTACCGATGGCGGCGGCCGGGGCGACGGCGCTGTTCGGCCTCGGCGGGCTGGCGCTGGCGCTGCGCAAGCGCGACACCTTCTGGGCGGGGCTCGCCTGCGCGGGCCTTGCCGGGCCGCTGCTGGTGGTGCGCGCGCTGGAGCCGGCCTTGCTCGGCCGCCCGGCCTGGGGGGCGCTCGCGGCTTCGCTCGCTCTGGGGCCGGCCGTCCTGGTCTGGGCGGCGCGGGCGCGGGCGAGCGACAAGGCGCCCGCCGACCTCCTTCTGCTGACCGCCGGCGGCGCGGCGGCGTTGCTCGCGGGCGCGGCGGTCTGGGACCTGGCGGCGCCCGACTGGGTGGCGGCGGGCTGGCTTGGAGTCGCGCTTGCCGCGGCGCTGGCGGCGCGGCGGCTCGGCGATCTCGCGCTCGGCACGGTCGCCGCCCTGGTCGCGATCGTCGCGGTGATGCGCAGCCTTTGGATGGCGCCATCGCTTTCGATCGCGGCGATGGAGAGCCTGGCCGGGAGGCCGGCGCTCGCCGCGGACCTGCCGGACGCGATGACGGCGCTGACCGCCTTCGCCATGCCGGCCCTCCTGCTCGCCGCGATCCGGCTGGCGCTGCCGCCGTTGCCGCTCGGCGCGCGGCGCGGCCTGCCTTTGGCCGCGGGGCTGTTCGCCCTGGCGGCGCTCTATCTGTGGTTCAAGCAGGCGTTCGGCCTTTCCGGCGGCGCAGATTTCGTCGCGCGCGGCCTGCTCGAGCGGACCATCGTCACCCAGGCGCTGTTCGCCGCCGGCTGGCTGCTCGCCGCCGGGATCCTTCGCCCGCCCAGGATCGAGCCCGAGCTGGCGCGGCTCGCCGGGACCCTGCTGACGATAGTGGCGGCGATGCGCCTGGTCTGGTTCGATATCGGCCTGCACAACCCGCTGTGGACCGCGCAGTGGGTCGGGACGGTGCCCGTCATCAACCTGCTCCTGCCGGCGTTCCTGCTCAGCGCCGTCTGGCTCTATGCGGCGCGGCGGCGGGCGGCGGCGGCGTCCGATTCGGGACCGTGGCTCGCCGCGTTCCTGCTCGTGCTGCTCGCGGGCATCGGCCTGATGGTGCGCCAGGCCTTCCAGGGCCCGATCCTGACCGGCCCGAACATGCCGACCGCGGAGGCCTATGGCTATTCGCTGGCCGGCCTCACGGTCGCGATCGCCCTGATCCTCGCCGGCGTCCGGCTGCCGGACAAGGCGCTGCGGCTCGCCGGCCTGGTCCTCTTGACCGCGACCATCGTCAAAGTGTTCCTGATCGACGCCTCCGATCTCGAGGGCGTGCTCAGAATTCTCTCCTTCCTCGTCCTCGGCATCGCCCTGATCGGCATCGGGCGGCTCTACGGACCGGTACTTAGGGCCGAGCGCGAACAGGCCTGAACACTGGCGAATCCGAAAGCTTCGTCTTAAGAAGGGGCGAGGGGTCGCGGGTGCCGCACGACATATTCATCAGCTATGCCGCGAAGGACAAGGCCGTCGCCGAGGCGGTCTGCGACGCGATCGAGCGCGCCGGCCATTTGTGCTGGCTGGCGGATCGGGACCTGCCCGGCGGCCGCCAGGAGGACGCGGCGGGGGCCGAGGCGATCGCGTGGTGCAAGGTCTTCCTGCTGATCCTCTCGGCGGCAAGCGCCGAATCGGCCCAGGTCCGGCGCGAGGCCGAGCGCGCCGCCGCCGACGGGCTCGCCATGGTCCCGTTCCGGATCGAAGCGGTGGAGCCGCACGCCGGGCTCGCTTCCCTGATCGGCGGGGCGCGGACGCTCGATGCGCTGACGCCGCCGCTCGGCCCGCATCTCGACCATCTGACCGCGATCGTCGGACGGTTGCTCGACGGCGGCGAAGGCGCGCCGCTCAGGCCGCTCACCGCGCCCCCAATGCCGCTGCCCAGGCTGCGCGGGCCGGCGCCGACCTGGCTGCCGATCGCGCTCGCCGGCCTGATCGGCCTGATCGCCATCGCCATCGTCGCCGCGATGATCGGAACGCGGTGATGGACGATTGCGGCGCGATCGGCGCGATCGTCGACGAGATGTACGCGATGATCTCGGGGCCCAAAGGCCCGCGCGACTGGTCGCGCCAGGCGAATTGCTTCCACCCCGAGGCGCGGCAGATCCGCACCTGGATCGGCGCGGACGGCCGCCCGGCATGCAGGATCATGAGCCTCGGCGATTACGCGCGGGACACCACGCCTTTCTTCGCGGAGAACGACTTTTACGAGGTGGAGATCGGCCGGCGCATCGACCTGTTCGGCAACATCGCCCATGTCCTGAGCGCCTATGAGGCGCGGAGCGCGCTGGGCGACGGGACGCCAGAGCGCCGCGGAATCAACTCGATCCAGCTGTTCAAGGACCCGGACAGGGGCTGGCGGATCGTCGCGATGCTCTGGGACAATGAGCGCGAGGGCCTGAGCTTGCCGGCATTCCAGGCCGGCCTGCCAGCCGAAGCCCCTGGCGTAATGACCAGGTCGCCATGTCCCCCGGACATGGCTGTGTAGTGCGGGGCACTACACACCTGTTCATGGTCGGGGCGACTGGATTCGAACCAGCGACCCCCACACCCCCAGTGTGATGCGCTACCAGGCTGCGCTACGCCCCGACCAAGGGGGCGCATTTAGGCGCGGGGACCGGGGAAGGCAAGCAAGCCGCATTGACTCGGGGAGCAGATTTGTTAGTTGCGTTTCGCAACTGATAGGACGAGGCCGCCATGCGCTACGAAGTTGCCACACGCGAGGAGATGGAGGGCCTTTCAGGCCTCGACATGCTCCGCGCGATGATCGCCGGGGACCTGCCCGCCGCGCCGATCGCCGAGGCGCTCGGATTCCGGCTCACCGAGGTCGAGAAGGGCCGCGCCTTGTTCGAGGGCGTGCCCGGCCCGCATCTGTTCAATCCGCTGGGCTCGGTCCATGGCGGCTATGCCCTGACCCTGATCGACAGCGCCTGCGGCTGCGCCGTCCACAGTGAACTGGACGCAGGCATCGGCTATACGACGGTCGAGACCAAGGTGAACTTCACCCGCGCGATCGACCCCGCCGGCGGCCCGGTGGCCTGCGAGGGCCGGGTGGTGAGCCGCGTCCGCCAGATCGCCACCGCGGAGGCCTATTTGCGCTCCGCCGAGGGCAAGTTGCTCGCCCACGGCACCTCGACCCTGATCATTCTCTATCCGCGCTCCTGAGCGTCATCCTGACGAAAGTCAGGACCCATGAACACGGAGGCGGCAGGTTCGCGCAGTCCGTGTTCATGGATCCCGGATCAAGTCCGAGATGACGAAGGCGGGGTGACCGTCAGCCCGCCGCCCCCAGCAAAGTCTTCAGGAAATGCGCCTCATAGGCGTTGACGCTGATCGTCTCGAGCCGGGCATCGCCGAGCGCGGCCATCAGATCGGCCATGTGCGGAGCGGCCATGTGCGCGGCGATCGCCTCCTCGTCGCTCCATTCCTCCGCTATGTGGAGGAGGTCGGGATCGGCGATATCGACCGCATAGGAATAGCGCGCGCAGCCCGCTTCCGCCCGCGTCGAGTGGATGTTCATCTTGAAGGCGGGCTTCAGCCGTTCGATCTCGCCCGGCGCGAATCGCGCCTGACCGGTCACGATGATCATAGTCTCTCCCCTTGCCTGCCCGCCTAATCGCCTTGGCGCCTTGCCTTGGCAACGGGCCGTCCCCATGATAGTCGCACCCCGCTTTCAAAGGCGAGCGCCTTCGCGCCGTCCCTTTTCCAGAGGCCGAACATGTTCGAATCCCCAGCCTATGCACAGGCCGCGAGCGGCGGCGCCGCCAACGGCACGGCCACCTTCATGGCACAGATCTTCCCGCTCATCCTGATCTTCGTCATCTTCTATTTCCTGCTCATCCGCCCGCAGCAGAAAAGAATGAAGCAGCACCAGGCGATGATCGGCGGGGTCAAGCCGCGCGACACCGTGATCACCACGGGCGGCCTGATCGGCAAGGTCACCAAGGTCGACGACGTCCTGAACGAGGTCGAGATCGAGGTGGCGGCGGGGGTCAAGGTGCGCGTGGTCAAATCGATGCTGAGCGACATCCGCCCGCACGGCGCCAAAGCAGCGAACGACTAGGGGCCGCCTTTCCATGTTGAACTTCCCTCGCTGGAAGGTCTGGGGCATCAGCCTGATCTGCGCGTTCTTCGTGCTGCTGGCGATCCCGAGCTTTCTGCCCGCGCCCGTCGCGGCCCAATTGCCGGGATTCCTGCGGGCGATTCACATCAATCTGGGCCTCGATCTCGCCGGCGGCAGCCAGCTGCTGTACGAGGCGCAGGTCCAGGACGTCGCCAAACAGCGCGGCGAGTCGATGGAGGACCAGCTCAATACCGATCTGAGCCGCAATTCCATCCCGGTGAGCCAGTTGGCGGCGAACAATGGCGAGGTCAGCTTCGTCGTCGACAATCCGGCCCAGGTCGGAGCCGCGACCGCGCGCGCCAACGCGCAGATCAGCCAGGTCGGCTTCGGCAGCGCCGACTGGACCGTCGCGGTCGGCGACGGCCGGCGGGTGACGATGCGCCAGACCCAGGCCGGCATTGACGAGGGGATCAAGCAGGCGATGGAATCGGCGCGCGACGTCATCGACCGCCGCATCAACGCGCTCGGCACGGTCGAGCCGACGGTCATCCGCCAGGGCGCGAGCCGCATCCTGGTGCAGGTGCCGGGAATGCAGGACCCCGAGGCGCTGAAGCGGCTGATCGGGCGCACCGCGCGGCTCGAGTTCAAGATGGTCATGGTCGACCAGCTCCCCTGCAACACGCGCCGGCCGAACCTGCAGGCGCTCCCATCCGAGGAATTGCCGGCAGGCACCTGCATCGGCGTCCGCAGCCGCGCGATGATCACCGGCGAGAGGGTCGCCACCGCCGTCCAGGATTACGACGATAACGGCCTGCCCGCGGTCCGGGTCAGCTTCGACACCGCCGGCAGCCACAGCTTCGCGCGGACCACCCAGGCCAATGTCGGCAAGAGGTTCGCGATCATCCTCGACAACCGAGTCATCTCCGCGCCCGTCATCCGCGAGGCGATCCTGGGCGGCACCGCATTGATCTCGGGCAGCTTCACCGCCCAGTCCGCCAACCAGCTCGCCATCTCGCTGCGCTCGGGCCGCCTGGAGGTCGAGCTGAGGGTGGTCGAAGAGCGCAGCGTCGGCGCCGAGCTCGGCGCGGATTCGATCCGCAGCGGCGTCATCGCCAGCATTGCGGCGACCCTGGTGGTGATCCTGTTCATGCTCATCACTTATGGCCGGTTCGGCGTCTACACGACGATCGGACTCGTCCTGAACGCGCTGATGATCTTCGGCATCATGGGGCTGTTCAACGCGACCCTGACCCTGCCCGGCATTGCCGGCTTCGTGCTCACCATCGGCGCGGCGGTCGACGCCAACGTGCTCATCAACGAACGCATACGCGAGGAGCAGAGGCGCGGGCGAAGGCTGCACGACGCGCTCGAATTCGGCTATCGCGAGGCGCAGACGGCGATCTTCGACGCCAACATCACCAACGTCATCGCCGCCCTTCTGATGTTCTATTTCGGCTCGGGCCCGATCCGCGGCTTCGCGGTGGTGCTGATGATCGGCATCATCACCTCTGTGTTCACCGCGGTCAACGTCACCCGCATGTTCGTCGCCCTCTGGGTCCGCCGCGCGCGGCCGAAGGAGCTGCACATATGATCGCTTCCTCCTTCGTCATTCCCGTCCCCTCCTTCGTCATTCCCGCGAAAGCGGGAATCCAGACTGACTCGGCGCGTGACACAGCGGCCCGCTGGCTTCCCGCTTTTGCGGGAATGACGGGTTCCGGAGATTCCCGATGCGCCTGCTGAAGCTCGTCCCCGACAATACGAACATCGATTTCATGCGCTGGCGCAATTGGGCGCTGATGATCTCGATCCTCGTCACCGCCGCGGCGATCGCCCTCGTGTTCACGCGCGGGCTCAATTTCGGCGTCGATTTCGTGGGTGGGCAGAGCCTGCGCGTCAGCTTCACCCAGCCGCCGCCGATCGACCAGCTGCGCGAGCGGGTGGACGCGCTCGGCATCGGCGAGGCCTCGATCCAGGAGAGCCGGCAGAACGTCGTCCAGCGCGCCGCCGCGGGCAACAAGGCCGGGGGCAATGAGACCGAATATCTGATCCGCATCGCGCTGCCGCCCGGCGATCAGGGCGCGGCCGCCGCCGCCACCCAAGGCGTGCGGACGATGATCGGCACCGCCTATCCGGGCAATGCGACGATCCGCTCGGTCGATACCGTCTCCGGCAAGGTTTCGGAGGAATTGCTGAACTCGGGCGCCTGGGCGATCGCGCTCGCCATGCTCGGCATCGCCATCTACATCTGGATCCGGTTCGAATGGCAGTTCGGCGTCGGCGCCCTGCTCACCCTGTTCCACGACGTCTGGATGACATTGGGCTTCTTCTCGCTGACCCAGCTCGAATTCAATCTCAACGTGGTCGCGGCGATCCTCACCATCGTCGGCTATTCGCTCAACGACACCGTCGTCATCTACGACCGAATCCGCGAGAATCTGCGAAAATACCGCAAGATGGAGATCGTGCCGCTGCTCAATCTCTCGCTCAACGAGACGCTGTCGCGCACGATGGTGACCTCGATCTCGATCCTGCTCGCGCTCGGCACGCTTCTGCTGCTCGGGCCGGACGTGATCTTCGGCCTCACCGTCGCGATCTTCGTCGGGATTTTCGTCGGCACCTATTCGTCGATCTACATCTCCTCGCCGGTCCTGGTCTGGCTGACGGTGACGACGGCTAGCTTCCTGCCCAGGGATCCGGTCAGCCGCGCCGCGCGGGGCCCGCGCAACGAGAAAGACGGCGCCCAGGTTTGAGCGCCGCGCTCGACAGGGCGCCCGCCGCGCGCGGGCCGCAGGTCCAGGGCTTCGCCGCGGGCGGTTTCAGGATCGACGGCGCGGTCCTCAGGGGCGCCCTGCTGACTCCGGAGGCGGCCCTGGCCTGGGAAGCGCCGGCGCTCGGCGATCTCGCGCAGGGCCATGTCGCGCCTTTGCTCGCGCTCGCGCCGAAGCCCGAATTCCTGCTGCTCGGCACCGGCCGGGCCATGGCCTTCCCGCCGCGCGCATTCATCGCGGCGCTCGAGACGGAGGGGATCGGCGTCGAGGCGATGGACAGCCGCGCCGCCGCCCGGCTCTGGGGCCTGCTGCGCGGCGAGGGAAGGTGGATCGCCGCGGCGCTGATGCCGCTCTGAGCTTGCCGCCATTCCACCCTCCCCGTCATTCCCGCGAAAGCGGGAATCCAGTCGGCGTGGGAGCAGCTCAGCCGTTGTCTGGACTCCCGCTTTCGCGGGAGTGACGGATAGATTGGAGGTGGTCGAACAGCTCGGCGCCGTTCTTCTCCCAGCTGAACCGCTCGGCGCCCTTGCGGACCGCCGCCTGGTCGGGCGGAACGGCGAGCAAATCGCGCACCGCGCCGGCGATCGCCGCGGGATCGCGCGCGACGAGCCGCCCCGCTTCCGGGCGGTCGATGACCTCGCGGGCGCCGCCGACATCGCTGGTCACCACCGGCGTCCCGCAGGCAAGCGCCTCGACCCAGACGTTGGCGAGCCCTTCCGAGACCGTCGGAAGCACCATGACGTCGGCGGCGGCGAGCAGGCCGGGCAGCTCGGCATGCGGCCGGTTGCCCAGGAAGCGGACTCGCGCGCCCTTCGCCAGCCCCTCGAGCCGCGCCCGGTCCGGGCCGTCTCCGACCAGGATCAGGGTCGCGCCGGGAAGCTGCCCCAGCGCCGCGATGGCGAGATCCTGGCCCTTGCGCGCGAGCAGCGCGCCGGCGCAGACCAGAAGCGGCCCCTCGACGCCGAGCGCCGCCTTGGCCGCAGCCCGGCCGGCGGGCCTGAACCGGCCGAGATCGATGCCGGTATGGTGGACCCTGATCTTGTCCTCCGGCATGCCGAGCGCCGCCATGTCGGCCCTGAGTGCGCCGCTGACCGCGAGCAGCCCGTCCGCCGCCCGCCCCGCCGCGGCGATCTGCGCGGCGGTTGCGGGCCGTGCGCCCCAGACGTGAATGTCGCTGCCCCGCGCCTTGATCGAGAAGGGGACGTCCAAAGCCCGTGCCAGCCGCATCGCCGCCGGGCCGTCGGGCCAGAAGAACTCGGCGTCGATGACGTCGAAGCAAAAGCGCGTCCGGATCGCGCGCAGCACCGGCAGCAAAGCGTGTGCCATCCGCCGCGCAGTCCCGGCCGCGCCGATCATCGGCCAGACTCGATAGCGGGGGCGGTGAACCTTGAGGCCGTTCCGGACCTCCTCGCGCGGCAGGCCGTTGAGCGGCGCGTAATGAGGATGGAGCGAGAGCGGCCAGGCGGGCAGCCCGATGGGCGCCACCACCTCGACCTCGACCCCGTCCCGCGCGGCGAGCGCGCGAGTCTGCAGCTCGACGAATCCGCCCAGAGTGGGCTTGAGGCCGTTCGGAAACAGTGTCGCCAGGGTCAGCACGCGCAGCATGGCGCCTCCCTAGCAGAAAAGCGCTTTGGCGAGGTTAATCGGGAGGATCTTGGCGAACGCTGCATAGCTCCCTCTCCCTCGAGGGAGAGGGATTATGGGCCATTAAAGCGCCGTTCATCGGCCGGGCCTTCTCTGGTGCCGACCCGAGAGAACGCCGCTTGGCCTTCGTCCAACGCTCAGCTAAGAAGCCCGCCATGTATACGATTTCCCGCTCCGCCCTCCTCGCCGCCCTCGCCGCCAGTTCCATCCTGCTCAGCGGCTGCGCCATGTTGGGCGGCGGCCGGACCAGCGCCGACACGCGCTATGTCGCCCGCGACGTCAACACCCTCTACAATGCCGGCTGGGACCGGATGCGCAACCGCCAGTATCTGCAGGCGGCCCTGATCTTCGACGAGGTCGAGCGCCAGCATCCCTATTCGGTCTGGGCCCGCCGCGCGCAGCTGATGAGCGCGTTCAACTATTATGCAGCGCGCGAACATACCAAGTCGATCGAATCGGCGCGGCGCTTCCTCTCGATCCACCCGGGCAATCGCGACGCGCCTTATGCGCTCTATCTGATCGCGCTCAATTATTACGAGCGGATCAACGACGTCACCCGCGACCAGGCGATCACCCGCCAGGCGATGGAGACTCTGGGCGAGATCGTCCGCCGCTATCCCGACACGCCTTATGCCGACGATGCGCGGCTCAAGATCGACCTGGTCCGCGACCATCTCTCCGGCAAGGAGATGGAGATCGGCCGCTTCTACCAGCGCAGGCACCAATGGCTCGCCGCGGTGCTCCGCTTCCGCACCGTGGTGGACGATTATCAGACCACCAGCCATGCGCCCGAGGCCCTGATGCGGCTCACCGAATCCTATCTCGCGCTCGGCGTCCCCGATCAGGCGCGGCGCACCGCATCGGTGCTCGGCGCCAATTACCCGCAGAGCCACTGGTACCGCCGCGCCTACGAGCTCATCCAGCGCCACGCGCCCGAAGGCGCCGCGCCCGCGCCGGCGCCCGCGGCGGGGACGCGCTGAGGCTCGCTCACTTCCCCTCCCCAGCGGGGAGGGGGTAGGGGAGGGGGTTCGGCTTCCGAGAATGTTCTCGAACGCTCGACACCCCCTCCCTACCCTCCCCCTCCAGGGGGAGGGCCTAGGACGCTCGACGTCGCCCCCAGTCTGGATTCCCGCTTTCGCGGGAATGACGTAAAGGGGAAGCGATGCCCGATTCCCCCTCTCCATGCTGACCTCCCTTTCGATCCGCGACGTCGTGCTGATCGAGACGCTCGAGCTCGATTTCGGGGCGGGGCTGGGCGTGCTCACCGGGGAGACAGGGGCGGGCAAGTCGATCCTGCTCGACGCGCTCGGGCTCGCGCTGGGCGTGCGGGCGGACAGCGGCCTGGTGCGCGCCGGACAGGCGCAGGCCTCGGTCAGCGTCTCTTTCGAAATCGGCCGCGATCATGCGGCGCTCGCCCTGCTCGACGCGAACGGGCTGGCGCACGAGCCGGGCGAGCCGCTGGTGATCCGCCGCACCGTCAAGGCCGACGGCGGCAGCCGCGCCTTCGTCGACGACCAGCCGGTCTCGGCCGGCCTGCTGCGTGAGCTCGGCGCCAGCCTCGTCGAAATTCACGGCCAGCATGACGATCGCGGCCTGCTCAATCCGCGCGGCCATCGCGCCCTGCTCGACGGCTTCGGGCGGATCGACGCCGGGCCGGCCGGCGCGGCATGGGCGCTGGTCCAGGACGCCGAGGCGAAGCTGGCGGACGCGCGCGGGGCGCACGCGGAGGCGGAGCGCGACCGGGACTGGCTGGCGCACGCGGTCGAGGAGCTGGACGCTCTGGCGCCGCAGGCGGGCGAGGAGGAAGCTCTGGCCTCGCTGCGCGCGGGCATGCAGGCGGGCGCGCGGCTCGGCGACGAGCTCGAGACCATCGCCGCCTTGCTGCGGGGTTCCGACGGCGGCCTGGCCCAGCTCCGCCAGGCGGCGCGGCGGCTCGACCGGATCGCGGCCGAGCATGCGAGCCTGACCGAGGCGCTGGCGGCGCTCGACCGGGCGGTGATCGAGGCGGCCGAGGCGGAGGACGCGCTGGCGCGGGCGCGGGACGCTTTGGCCTTCGATCCGGCGCGGCTCGACGAGGCCGAGGCGCGCCTGTTCGAGATCCGCGCGCTCGCCCGCAAGCATCGGGTGGAGGCGGACGCGCTGCCGGCCTTGCGCGAGGATCTGCGCGCCAAGCTCGGGGCGATCGCCGCCGGCGGGGCCGAGATCGCGGCGCTCGAGGCGGACCTCGCCCAGGCGCGCGCCGCCTACGACCGCGAGGCGTCGAGCCTCACCGAGGCGCGTACGGCCGCCGCGGCGCGGCTCGACGCGGCGGTGGCGGGGGAGCTCGCGCCCCTGAAGCTCGACCAGGCCCGCTTCCGCACCGTGACCGGCGCCGCCGAGCCGGGCCCGGCCGGGCGCGACCGGATCGAGTTCGAGGTCTCGACCAATGCCGGCGCTCCGTTCGGGCCGCTGGTGCGGATCGCGTCGGGCGGCGAACTCTCCCGCTTCATCCTCGCGCTCAAGGTCGCGCTCGCGGAAGAAGGCGGCGCGACGACGATGATCTTCGACGAGATCGACCGCGGCGTCGGCGGCGCCGTGGCGAGCGCGGTCGGCGAGCGGCTGCACCGGCTCGCGGAGGCGGTCCAGGTCCTCGTCGTCACCCATTCGCCGCAGGTGGCCGCGCGCGGCGCCACGCACCTTTTGATCGAGAAGAGCCATGACGGCCTGGTCACCCGCACCGGCGTCCAGCGCCTCGACGAGGCCCGCCGCCGCGAGGAGATCGCCCGCATGCTCTCCGGCGCCCAGGTGACGGACGAGGCGAGGGCGCAGGCGGTGCGGCTGCTGGAGGCGGCGTGAGCGAGGCGCCGCCGCATCCCTCGTCCGGCCCGCGCGGAGCTGGGCCGTTGCTGCTGAGACTGCTCGCCGGGCTGATGGTTGTGCTCGCGGGCGCGTGCGCGCTGCTGTTCGTGCCCTTCACCCTGCTGATCGCGGCGACGTCGAATCCCGGCGAACTGGCGCCGGGGATCGCGCCCTGGATGATCTATCTGTGGTGCCTGTTCGCCTTCGCCGCATCGATCGGAGTGGTCATGGCGGGCGTCGGCGCGATGGAGACGCCGCGCGCCGGGCGCGTCTTCGTCCTGCTCGGCGTGACCGCGGCGGTCTTCCTTTCCTTCCCGCCCTTCGTCCCGGTGGCCGCGTGATGACCGAGCAGGACGCAGCCGCCGAGCTGGAGCGCTTCGCCCGCGAGATCGCGCGACACAACCGGCTCTATCATACCGACGACGCGCCGGAGATTTCGGACGCGGACTATGACGCGCTGGTGCGGCGCAATGCGGCGCTGGAGGCCGGCTTCCCCCACCTCGTCCGCGAGGACAGCCCGTCGCGGCAAATCGGCGCGGCACCGGCGGGCCATCTCGCCAAGGTGCGGCACGCGGCGCCGATGCTCAGCCTCGACAATGCCTTCGCGCAAGAGGAGGTGGCGGAGTTCCTCGCCCGGGTGCGGCGCTATTTGAAGCTGGCCGAGGACGCGCCGGTGGCGCTCACCGCCGAGCCCAAGATCGACGGCCTCTCCTGCTCGCTGCGCTACGAGAAGGGCGTGCTCGTGCTGGGCGCGACGCGGGGGGACGGCACGACGGGCGAGGACGTGACCGCCAATGTCAGAACCATATCCGACATTCCTCACACATTGCGTTCCCGCGAAAGCGGGAACCCAGACTGGGCTCCTGCTTTCGCAGGAGCACAGGATATCGCTTCCGGGGGAGCACGAGAGGTGCCGGACGTGTTCGAGATCAGGGGCGAGGTCTACATGGCCAAGGCGGACTTCGCGGCGCTGAACGCGCGGCTGCTCGCCGAGGCGGAGGATCCGGCCAGGGTCCGCCAATATGCCAATCCGCGCAACGGCGCCGCCGGCTCGTTGCGGCAGAAGGATCCGGCGGTGACCGCGTCGCGCAATCTGAAGTTCCTCGCCCATGGCTGGGGCGAGGTCGGCGCGCGCCCGGCCGCCACCCAATATGAGGCGATGGCGGCGATCAGCGGCTTCGGCTTGCCGGTCTCGGACCTGCTGGTGCGGGTGGAGACGTTCGACGCATTGATCGCCCATTATCGGCGGATCGAAAAGGCGCGCGCCGACCTGCCGTTCGACATCGACGGCGTCGTCTACAAGGTCGACCGGCTCGACTGGCAGGACAGGCTCGGCTTCGTTTCGAAGGCGCCGCGCTGGGCGCTCGCGCACAAATTCCCGGCCGAGCGCGCCGAAACCACGCTGAACGCGATCGACATCCAGGTCGGGCGCACCGGCAAGCTGACCCCGGTGGCGCGGCTCGAGCCGGTGACCGTGGGCGGGGTCAGCGTCACCAACGCGACATTGCACAATCGCGACGAGATCGCCCGATTGGGCGCGCGGCCGGGCGACCGGGTGGTCGTCCAGCGCGCCGGCGACGTCATCCCCCAGATCGTCGAGGTGCTGACCCGCGGCGAGGATCGCCCGGCCTTCCTCTTCCCCGATCATTGCCCGCAATGCGGCAGCGAGGCGGTGGCGGAGGAAGGCGAGATCGACGTGCGCTGCACGGGCGGCCTGATCTGCCCGGCCCAGCGGTTCGAGCGGCTGCGCCATTTCGTGAGCCGCGGCGCGCTCGACATCGAAGGCTTGGGCGAGAAGAGCATCGCCGAGTTCCTGGAGCTTGGCTGGCTGAACGAGCCCGCCGACATCTATCGCCTCCCCGCCCATCGCGAGGCGCTGGTCGGCCGCGAGGGCTGGCAGGCCAAGTCGGTCGACGCGCTGATCGCGGCGATCGAGGCGAAGCGCGCGCCCGATGCCGCCCGCCTGCTCTTCGGCCTCGGCATCCGCCATGTCGGCTCGGTCACCGCGCGCGACCTGATGAAGGCGTTCGGCACCTTGCCCCGGCTGCGCGCGGTCGCCGAGGCGGCGCGGGGCGGCGACGAGGAGGCGGCGGCCGAGCTTGCCGCGATCGAAGGGGTGGGGCCGACCGTGGCGCGGGCGCTCGGCGATTTCTTCCACGAGCCCCACAATGTCGAGGCGTGGGAGGACCTCATGCGCGAGGTCTCGCCGCCGCGCTTTGTGGTGGAGACCCGCCAATCGCCCGTCACCGGCAAGACCATCGTCTTCACCGGCAGCCTCGAGGCGCTGTCGCGCGACGAGGCCAAGGCCCAGGCCGAAAGGCTCGGCGCCAAGGCGGCCGGTTCGGTATCGGCCAAGACGGACCTGATCGTCGCCGGCCCCGGCGCGGGCTCCAAGCTCAAGAAGGCGGCAGAACTGGGCATCCAGGTGATCGACGAGGCTCAATGGCTGGAGATCGTCCGCGACGTCGGCGGATGACTTCAAAATTCGCCGCCGATCTGCTATTCCGGCGCCAACTAAAGGAGGCCGCCATGAAGCTCGCGATGCTCGCCGCCGCGCTGATGCTGCCGGGCGCCGGCGCTCCGCCTGCCCCTGCGGCCGCGCCGGACGGCGCCAGGCCTCCGGTGGCGGCCGACAGCTTCGATCGCATGAACCTGTACCGCGAGCAGCCCGGCTGCAGGTCGATCCCGGACCAGGTCGCCGGCGAGGATAGGCGCAATGACGGGACCCGGCTGGACCGCTTGCCGCAAGGACGGGCGCTGCTCGCCGTCGAGCGCCAGGTCGACAGCTGCCGGGAGGCCGTGCTGGTCAGCGAGGAACGCCGCCGCCAGCGCCGCTAGCGCCAGCCCGTGCTCTTGCGCTTGCGCATGACCAAAGTCGGCCAGTCCCCGCGGTCGATGCGCTGCCCCGCCATCATCGACTGGCGCCGATAGGCGCCCGCCACCGCGTCCGCCTGATGGCCGAGCAGCCCGGCCAGCACCAGCCGGCCGCCCGGCGCCAGCGCGCCTGCCAGCGCAGGGGCGAGGTCGATCAGCGGCCCGGCGAGGATGTTGGCGATGATGAGGTCGTAGGGCGCGCGGGCCTTGAGACGCAGATGATCCATGCCAGGCGCGACGATCAGTTCGAGCTGACCCCGCGCGCGGCCCAGCCTGACATGGTTGAGCGCGGCATTCTCCGCCGCCACGGCGATGGCCACGGAGTCGATATCCGACGCCGCCGCCCGCGCCGCGGGCCACAAATGCATGGCGGCGAAGGCGAGCAGGCCGGTGCCGGTGCCGATATCGGCCAGGTTGTGGACGCTGGCGCCGGTCGCCTTGAGCCGGTCCAGCGCGATCAGGCAGCCGGTGGTGGTCTCGTGCTGGCCGGTGCCGAAGGCGCGGCCGGCGTCGATCTCGAAGGGGACCGCGTCCGGAGGGACCCGGTCGCGATGCGCCGGCGTGTGGACAAAGAAGCGGCCGGCGCGGATCGGATCGAGACCGGCCTGGCTCAACGTCACCCAATCCTCGTCGCCGAGCCGTTCGACCCTCGGCTCGGTCCCCGCCGCGCTCGGCGCGAGCCCGCGCAGCAAATCGAGGTCGGCACGGCCGGGCTCCGCCTCGAAATAGGCATCCATCCGCCACGCCTCGCCGTCCGCCTCGCTGGTCATCAGCACCGGCGGCACGTCGAGCGCCGCGAACTGGGCGATATCCTCCTTCAGCGCCTCCGCCTCGGCGCGGGTGCAGGGCAGGGTGACCTTCCACGAGTCAGTCATGCACCCCTCTCCGTCATTCCCGCGAAAGCGGGAATCCAGCCTTGGCGCGGCGCAAGGAAGCTGGGCCCCCGCTTTCGCGGGGGTGACGATAGAAGGGGTTCAGCGGACATAGCTCGCCCCGTTGACGTCGATCACCGCGCCGGTCGCCGAAGCCGGCGCGTCCACGGCGAGCCAGCGCACCGTTTCGGCGATTTCGTCGGGCGTGGCGGGGCGGCCGAGCGGCAGGTCGCCCAGCCCGGCGAGGCCGCCGCGGCTTTCGATATAGTCCTCGACCATGCCGGTGGCGGTGAAGCCCGGCGTGACCGCGAAGGAATAAATGCCCTCGCCGGCATAGGCGCGGGCGATTGTCTTGGTCATCGCGACCATGCCGGCCTTGGACGCGGCATAATGCCAGTGATCCGGGCTGTCGCCGCGATAGGCGGCGCGGCTGGCGACGTTGACGATCCGGCCGCCTGTCCCACGCTCACGCAAATGGAGGACGGCGAGCCGGGCGAGCTCGGCCGACGCGGTCAAATTGACCCTGAGGGTCCGCTCCCATCGCGCGGCCCAGTCCCCCGCCTCGATCCGCGCGGCTTCGAACATGCCGGCATTGTTGACCAGCACGTCGATCCGCCCGTCGAGCCGCTCCAGCGCCTCGTTCCACAGCCCCTCGGCGACTCCGGGGCTGGAGAGGTCCGCCGCGATCCGCCCGCCGCCGCCCTGCGTGCTGTGGCCGACGGCGCGGTGGCTATGGAAGGCGGCGAGGATCGCCGCTCCGATGCCGCGGCTGGTGCCGGTGACGAGGATGTGGAGGGGGGCGGTCATGGCGCGCGGATAGAACGGGCGCGGCTTCGGGGAAACCAAAACCGTCATGCTGAACTCGATTCAGCATCCATGAACACGGCATATGCGAGCCAGCCGCGTCCGTGTTCATGGGTCCTGACTTTCGTCAGGATGACGCAGCGAACCTTCAGGTGCTTCGGCCTAAGCCGCGAAGCTCTGCACGAAGCGGCCGGCGCTGACCTTGAACCTGGCCATCTCCTCGTCGACTTCGCCGAAGCTCTTCTCGACCTCGTCGATCTCGCTCGCGACATTCTCGGTGTCGGCGCGGATCGCGGCGATCGTCGAGGACATGGAATCGGCGGCCAGAGCGGTCTCGTCGACCGCGGCGGTGATCATCGTCACCGTCTGCGCCTGCATCTCCATCGCCTTGCGGATTCGGTCGGCGCTGACCTGCACCTCCTCGACGGTCGACTGGATCGAATCGTTCGCCTCGACGGTCTGCTTGGTGGCGGATTGGATCGCGGCGATTTTCGCGGTGATGTCGTCGGTCGCACGCGCCGTCTGGCTGGCGAGGCTCTTCACCTCCTGCGCGACCACCGCGAAGCCGCGGCCGGCATCGCCCGCGCGCGCCGCTTCGATCGTCGCGTTGAGCGCGAGCAGATTGGTCTGTCCGGCAATGTCGCGAATGAGGCCCAGGATCGATTCGATCGCCTCGACCTGCGCCGACAGCGCCTGGCTGACCTTGACCGCCTGGCTGGCCTGATCGCCCGCGCGCGTGGCGACGCCGGCGGCAACCTCGACCTCGCTCCTGGCTTCCTCGATCGCCATGATCAGCCCGGCGGCGGTCTGCGCCGCCTCGCGCATCGCCACCGCGCTCTGCTCGGCGGCGGCGGCGACCTCGCTGGTCTTGCCGAGCATGCCGCGCGCGGCGGCGCTGGCATCGGCGGCCTGGCCGCGCACCTTGCGCGAGCCCGAGGCATTATGCTCGACGACGCTCATGATCTCCTTGTTGAATTCGGCGCCCTGGGTGGCGCGCCGCTCCTTCTCGGCGGCCTTTCGCAAGCCGTCATAATGGGCGGAAAAGACGTCGACCTCGAGGATCGTCGCCTGGGTCAGCGCCTTGCCGAGCCGCATCAGCCGCTCGGGCTCGCCGGAAAGGGCGTGGATGAGGATGTCGTGCGCCGCCTGCGCGCCCGCCGAGATGCCGGCGAAGAGCGTGGTCAGCGAGACGCCGGAGGCGGCGGCGCTTGCGACGTAGGAGCCAGCGGTCGTTACCCAGGCCGGATCGGCGAGGTTGGAATATTTGGCCTCGATATAGGGCGTGACCCGCCGAGTCAGCTCGTCGAGCTTGTCGTCGCCGATCTCGCGCCCGACCTCGCCCGACCGGGAATATTGCACCCAGAACTGGCGGGAGATGCGGTCGGCCTGAGGCTCGATCAGCGACCAGATTTCGCGGAAATCGGCGATGAGGTCGCCATCCTGGGCAAACAGGGCGATCCGCTCCTTAAGCCCGACATCCCCGCTCCGCCCCGACGCACCCGTCATCGACCCATGTCCTTTTTCGCGCAAATCCATGCGAAGCAGTTAGGGCGTAATTGGTTAAGATGGCGTTAGTGAAAGGGCGCGGGAAGGCGCGGCGTCAGAACCCCCTCACCCGCGGCTCCGGCGCCGCGCGCAGCAGCAATTCGGTGAGCGCCCAGATCATCGCGTCGGCGCGGTCGGGGCTCCGCCCCGGCCCGAGATAGTCGCCGCCAAGCACCAGCCCCGCCAACTCGTCCTCGAGCGCCGGGAAGCGCCCGGCGAGCTTCGCCTCCCCGCTTTCGAAGAAAGCCGCGATCGGCTCCGCCCGGGCCGCCTTGCCGACCCGCGCATGGACCCGCGTCACCGGCAGCCTCAGCCCCGCGCCCCTGAGCACGCTGGTCACCATCTCGCCGCCATTATTGCCTTCCGCGACGATCCGGTCCGCCCGCCATTTCTCCGCCGCGCCCGCCACCTTGCGCGCCCATTGCTCGGGCGAGAGCCCGCCCACGCTGTGGTCGCCAAGCACATAACCGGTCCCGTCCGCCCCCAGCCCGCAGGCGACGATCCCGCAGGCATCGCCGTGCGCCGATGCCGGCGGGTCCACCCCGATAACGACGCGCCTCAGCAGGGGACAGTTACTCGTAACTGTCCCCATTTCCGGCACCCGCGACGCCTCGATCAGCGACCTCGGCCACAGCGCCCCTTCGAGATCCTCGATCAGCTCGCCCAATAATTCCTGCCGCCCGAGCCGGGTGCCGCCATGGATCCGCTCGACCATGCGGATGAAGGCGGCGGGCAGATGAGGATTGTCCCGGCTCGCGCCGCCGGTCAGCACCACGCCGGGCATCGCCAGCACCGCGCGCAGCGCCGGCACGGGGCGCGGTGTCGTCGTCACCACCACCTGCGGCCGCGCGCCCGCGCGCAGACCGAGCAGCAGATTGTCCCATGCGGCCCCCGCCCGCTTCCACTTGGCGAGCTCGTCGCACCAGGCAAAATGATGCTCGGGCCCGCGCAGGGACTCCCCGTCGGCCCCCGAATAGACATAGGCCTCCGCCCCGCTCGCGAAGGTCAGCCGACACAGGCCCGGCTCCCACCTGATCCGTCGCCTCTCCTCGCCGTCCCGCGCGGCCGCGAGCAGGCCGGCCCGCCCCTCGATCATCACCCGCCGCGCCTCCTGCGGCGTCGCCGCGACCAAAGCGATCCTCGCTCCCGGCGTCGCCCGCGCCCGCTCGGCTATCCATTCCGCTCCCGCCCGCGTCTTGCCGAAGCCGCGCCCGGCGAGCATCACCCAGACGTTCCAATCGCCGTACGGCGGCAGTTGTCCCTTGTGCGCCCATGTCGGCCAGTTCTGGTCGATCGCTTTGACATGCGCTTCTCCCGCCGCGATTAGCGCCGTCCGCCGCTTCTCGGGCGGCAGGGAGCGCAGCCGCCGCAGCAGCGCCTTGCCGTGGTCCATGCCTATGATTCCCAATTCACGTCATTCCCGCGAAAGCGGGAATCCAGGCAGCCGTGGACGGAGCACCGCCGCCGGAAGAAGAAGCTGGATTCCCGCTTTCGCGGGAATGACGGAGTTCAGGCCTCGTCGGGCCCCCGCTCCCCTTTCATCGCCTCGTGCCGCTCGATCGCCTCGATCTTGGCGAGCACGCTCTCCACCGCCTCGTCGAACGAACGCTCCGGCGCGCCCTTGCCCCGCCCGCGCACGCTCCGCCCGAATCTGCGCGCGTCGATGAAGGAGAGAATGCGCATCGCCATCGCCGGATCGAACGGCGCGTCCGCCTCATGGGGACAGTTGCTCGCAACTGTCCCCACGCCTTCCTCCCCGGGCCGCCGCAGCAGGAAATGCGCGTGCGCCACCAGCGCGAAGTCGAGCTGCACCGCCGCCGCCTGCAGCGCCTCGTCGCAGTCCCGCGCGAAGGCCGGCCATTTGCGGTAGCGCTCGTGCAGCGAGGCCGGCTGAAAACCCACCGCCCGCGCCGACGCGTTGAAATTCCCGCTGACCCTGAGACGCGCAAGGAAGTCCGCCTCGATCGCTGCGGTCATATGCCCCTCCCGCGCGAAGCTGATCTGCGCCCGCCCGTTCGATGTCCGCCGGATCACCGGCTCCGGCCGCCGCTGCTTGCGCTTGCGGCCGGGGCGGAGATACCCGCCAAGCTCCTCCACCTGAATGGGGACAGTTGCCCGCAACTGTCCCCGCCCCGTGCCGGGAAACGCGCTCTCCGCCCCGCTCAGCTGCGCATCCGCCTGAGCCACCGCCTCGGCCCACAGCCGCGCAAACTCCGGATCCCGCCGCCTACGCTTGTAGAACATGTTCGCATGCCCCACCATCCGAAGCGCCGCCGCCGCATTCCCCGTCTCGCGCAGCAGCTTCAGAAACCAGTCCCTGATCGCCAAACTCCATTTCCCACGCGGCGCGCTCGCGCCGCGTGGCTTCCGCCCGCCCATCGCTTTCTCCTGTCGTGAGGCCCGCGTCGCCCTACTCCGCAGGCAAAGAAAAAGCCGGCAGCGGCATCCCGCTCCGGCCTTCACGCCCGCAGAAGAGTCACCTTCCCGAGCTTGGCTGGATCATAGCCGATCAGCGACTCTTTGTCAAGAACACAAAGGGAACAAATATCGGCGCCTGTGTTCTCACCAATCTCAGCTCGCATCGACACGACGCAAGAATGCACAGTCAACCAGTTTCACCTGCGTAAAACGGGGAGGTGTCCACGCTGACCTCATCAATCACCGCTACGGTTCCATCGAAGTGCCCGGTGAAGCGGCCGCGGAAAGCGTCGGAGGTTTGAAATCCCTCTTTCTTGCCAGAGCCATATTGGAGAAGCACATAGATATTCAAAAAGCCCTTAAACAGACCGTCGTCCAGAACTATGCCTTCCGGATCGACCTCCACGTCGTCAAGATAGGTGTGGGTGGACAGGGCATCCAGATCCGTCCAAGCCCCGCTCTGCGTAAGGTCATATTCAGAGATGGCCTGCATGACGGCTCCCACGCGAGCGGCGCGGTGCGTATCAGCCTGGGTTGGCCCTTCCGACATCCCAAATCTCCTAATAGTTAAATCGGCCAACGGCGATCCCGCGTCGGAATTGCCAAGCCAGCGTGTCGCAAACGCCGTCCAGATCGGCTTTGATGGCCGAGGCATCGATGGCTACCTGAAACAGCTTTTGCTCAAAAAACGTCCGGTAGCGCGGTTCTATGTCGAAGATCGTCGATGCGGCCGGTGCACCTCCCTTGAGTCGCACCGACATTCCTCGATCCCATTCCTGGGTGGGATCCGGATGCACGGTAAAAAGTCCGCGTTGAGCAACGATCCTAGGCGCTACCGCCGAGGGCGCGAAAGCCAGAACTTCATAACAGTCGAAGGGGCTGCGATTTACCGATAGATCGACCAACCCTGGCGCCCTGGCGGCATAGACGCGTGCAGTTTCGGTAAGCGGCTGGCTTGTGACCGCGAAATAAGCCGCAACGAGAGGGTTGGTCGTCCAATCCAATAGACGGGTCGGCAGGCCGTGATGTTGGGCGAGAGCCATGAGATCCCATTCACCGAGACCCGCAGTGTCTACAAATTGCCGCGCTCGCCTCTTGAAATTCGCAAAAATAACGCGCTCGGCGGTCTCCTCATATTCGTCTTCATCGCGACCCACTTTCGGAACGAGCCTGTGCTCGTCGGCATCGGCCACGCCTCGGAAAATCCAATTGGACTGTTGATGCCTATCCACAAAGGCGGCGAACTCTCGCCATTTGTCGCGACGAGCCGCTGCGATCACGGCAGGCGATCGAAGTGGGGCCTTGGCCATATCTTTGTCCTACCTCCGTTTCGTCAGGGGCGATAGCGGGAGTCGAGGTCCTCAAGCCGCCTCCGACAGCGTCCGCGCGACGATCCCCGGATCCTTCGCCAGCAGCGCCAGCAGCACCCGCGCCGGTCCGTCGGGACGGCGGCGGCGCTGCTCCCAACTGCGCAGAGTGGCGACCGAGACGCGCATCTGGCGCGCGAAGGCGGGCTGGCTGAGGCCGGTGCGCTTGCGGATCGCGCGTGCATCCTCGGACGGGGCTGGATGATAAGGCAGGCCCGGCACTTCTTCGCCGCCCAGGAAGCGGCGGACGTCGTCGAAACTTTGCACGAGCGCCTGGAAATCCTCTTCCTTCATGCCCGCTCCCGAATTCGTCATCAAAGCTGGCGGCGATGCGAAGCGGCAGTTTATGCCAATCGACGCGAGCCGGCTTCTGCTGGCGCATGGCTAGGCGATTAGCGCAAACTATTCCTCCATACTATGCGATTTTCGATGGATGCCTTGGGAAGCCGAGCTGCGCCGCCCACCCTTGCAACCTCCGCCGCCGAGCCTAAAAGCGGGTGCACCGGCAGGGGAAGGTTGGTTTCGATGCACCGTAATCCGTCGCGGCCGATGTCGCCCCATCTCACCATCTGGAAATGGGGGCCGCACATGGCGGTCTCGATCCTCCACCGAGTCACCGGCACCGGCCTCGCCACTTTGGGCGCGGGCCTGTTCGTCTGGTGGCTGGTCGCTTTGGCGAGCGGGCCGGAGGCCTATCAGGGCTTTTCCGCCTGGCTGGGCTGGATGACCGGAACGGGCTTCGCGCAGGAGCGCGAAGGCCTGCTGGCGTGGGTCTCCTATTTCTTCGGCGCGGCGATCGGCGTTGGGCTGACCTGGGCGGCCTTCCAGCACATTCTGTCCGGGCTCAGGCACTTCGCCATGGACATCGGCGCCGGCTACGAGCTTCGCGCCAACAAATTATGGGCGGTGATGACGATGGCGGGCGCGGTGCTGCTGACCATCGTGACATGGGCCCTGATCATCCGGGGGAGGATGTGATGCGGATGGAGACGCCGCTCAAGCGCGTGCGCGGGCTCGGCTCGGCCAAGGCCGGCGCGCACCATTGGTGGCACGAGCGGCTAACCTCGATCTCGACCCTCGTCCTCCTGGTCTGGCTGGTCGTCTCCTTGGTGCGGATGCCCGGCCTCGATCATGCCACGCTCACGCAATGGCTCGCCGCGCCGCTCGCCGCGGTGCCGATGCTGCTCCTGATCGTCTCGGTCTTCTGGCACCTCAAGATGGGCCTCCAGGTGATCGTCGAGGATTATGTCCACACCCACGGGCCGAAGCTGTTCTGGATCACCCTGATCAACTTCCTCAGCCTGTTCGGCGCCGGCCTCGCCATCTTCGCGGTGCTGAAGATCGCGTTGGGGGGGAGCGCGGCATGACCGACACGGCAAAAGCGACGCCTTCCGCCTACAAGATCATCGACCACCAATATGACGTGATCGTCGTCGGCGCGGGCGGCTCGGGCCTGCGCGCGACGATGGGCGCGGCGCAGGGGGGGTTGAAGACCGCCTGCATCACCAAGGTGTTCCCTACGCGCTCGCATACCGTCGCCGCGCAGGGCGGGATTTCCGCTTCGCTCGGCAATATGGGGCCGGATCACTGGACCTGGCACATGTACGACACGGTCAAGGGCTCGGACTGGCTCGGCGACCAGGACGCGATCGAATATATGGTGCGCGAGGCGCCGGCGGCGGTCTACGAGCTGGAGCATGCCGGGGTGCCCTTCTCGCGCACCGCGGAGGGCAAGATCTACCAGCGCGCCTTCGGCGGGATGATGCAGAATATGGGGGAGGGGCCGCCCGCCCAGCGCACCTGCGCCGCCGCCGACCGCACCGGCCACGCCATGCTGCACGCGCTCTACCAGCAGTCGCTCAGGTACGACGCCGATTTCTTCATCGAATATTTCGCGCTCGACCTGATCATGGACGCTTCGGGGGCGTGCCGCGGCGTGGTCGCGCTCTGCCTGGAGGACGGCTCGATCCACCGCTTCCGCGGCCATGCGACGGTGCTGGCGACGGGCGGCTACGGGCGCTGCTATTACACCGCGACCTCGGCGCACACCTGCACCGGCGATGGCGGCGCGATGGCGCTGCGCGCGGGGCTGCCCTTGCAGGATTGCGAGTTCGTCCAGTTCCACCCGACGGGGATCTACGGCGCGGGCGTGCTGATCACCGAGGGCGCGCGCGGCGAGGGCGGCTATCTCACCAATTCCGAAGGCGAGCGCTTCATGGAGCGCTATGCGCCGAGCGCCAAGGACCTGGCCAGCCGCGACGTCGTCTCACGCTCGATGGCGCTGGAGATCCGCGAAGGCCGCGGCGTCGGCGAGCACAAGGACCATATCCACCTCCACCTCGATCACATCGCCCCCGAAATCCTCGCCGAACGCCTCCCCGGAATCACCGAATCCGGCAAGGTATTCGCGGGCGTCGACCTCACCCGCCAGCCGCTGCCGGTCACGCCCACCGTCCATTACAATATGGGCGGCATCCCGACCAACTTCCACGGCGAGGTCGTTACGATCAGGGACGGCGACCCGGACAGCGTCGTGCCCGGCCTGTTCGCGGTCGGCGAGGCGGCCTGCGTCTCGGTCCACGGCGCCAACAGGCTGGGCTCGAACAGCCTGATCGACCTGGTCGTCTTCGGCCGCGCCGCCGGCCTCAGGCTCGCCGAGACGATCAAGCCGGAGACGGCGCATGCCGAGCTGCCGAAGGACGGCGCCGATCTGGCGCTGGCGCGGCTCGACAGGTTCCGCTTCGCCAAGGGCGGCTCGCCCACGGCCGAGATCAGGGTCGAGATGCAGCGCAATATGCAGACCCATTGCGCGGTGTTCCGCACCGACGAGCTGATGCGCGAAGGCGTGACCCGGCTCGCCGAGACCTACAAACGCATGGCCGACGTGCACGTCACCGACCGCAGCCTGATCTGGAACACCGACCTGGTCGAGACGCTCGAGCTCGACAATCTCATCGGCCAGGCGAGCGTCACCATCGCCGGCGCGGTCAACCGCACGGAAAGCCGCGGCGCCCACGCCCATGAGGACTTTCCCAAGCGCGACGACGCGAACTGGATGAAGCATACGTGCGCGTGGTTCGACGGCTGGGGCGGGACGGGCGGCGGCGTCAGGATCGATTACCGCCCGGTCCATGAGTACACGCTCACCGACGACGTGGACTACATCAAGCCGAAGGCGCGGGTTTATTGAGCCGGTTGCCGGCGATTGCCCGGCCTCTCCTCTAGCAAATACCCTCTGATAATCTGACCGGGAGAAACCTCTGGTCGCCAGTGAGCTGAACAATGCACAACCTCATTCGCGCCCAGGGGAGCAATCTGGTGATAGTGGCGCTCCCGACAATAGGCGCAATAGAAACACGGCCTCTTGCCATCAGGAGTGCGAGACGCCGTCACCGTTGGCGCCTCGTTATATATGGCTGAATTCTCAGTCGTCATTTCACGCAGCTGCTCTATATTTCTCAACCCGGATTGTATCCTCGTTCGCCCGAGCCTGCGCAAGCTCATGCGCCGTCTGCATCCGCAACAGCGTATCCGCCCTCACGCCAAATGACTTCTCGAACCGGATCGCCATGTCCGCGGACAGGCCGGCGCGGGCGTTGAGGAGGTTGCTCATTGCTTGGCGGGTGACGCCGAGATGGCGCGCGGCGTCGGTGACGTTGAGGCCGTTGGGCTGGACGATCTCGGTGCGTAGCCAATCGCCCGGGTGCACGGCGAAGGCGGAGGCGATGCGAATGGCCATCAGTGATGGTCCTCCAGATCCAGGTCGGCGATGGTGCCGTCCTCGGTGAGGCGGAATGTCATCCGCCAGTTTTTGGTCACCGTCAGCGCCCAGGCTCCCGCGCGGTCGCCGGTCAGTGCGTGCGCACCCCAGTTCGGCGGCACGTGCAGTTCATCGACCGTCTCGATCGTCGCCAGATACGCAATCATCTTGCGCAGGCGTTCGGCAACGTTGGCATCGAGACCTTTCGGCTTGCCGCTTTCGACAAACCGCCGGAGCGCCTTGTGGCGAATGCTGTCGAACTCCACGCCAACCTGATAATGCCCATTTCGTCGCGTGTCAAGTTACGCTTGACAGACGCCTCTGGCTGGAATCAATATTGAATCGAGCGAGATATGTTGTATCATTCGCGTGCTGCTCGAAAGGACGACAATGGTGGTTTTCCGACGCGGGCTTTTACTGCTGGGCCTCGCCTGCGTCTCCCTCCTCGCCGCCGCGACGGCGCATGCCGACAGCTGGTCCTTGCCGAAGACCGAAATTTACACTTCGGCCAGCGGCGCGGCGCGGCTGACCGTGACGCCGCGCGCCCCGTCCAGCCAGCTCGCTTATTTCGAGGACCAGGTGCGGGGCAACCGGCCGGCGGGGCAGCGGCCCGGCAACCGGCAGGCGAGCGCGCGGGGCCGGCTGGAGCGTCGCGGCGCCAACGGCCGTTGGATGCCGGTCTGGGAGGGCCCACTGGTCAACGAGGTCGCCCCGGTGGACGTGCTGGTCGCGGGCGCCGGCGAGCATGTCGTCACGTTCGACAATTGGCACATGGTGGGCTGGGGCGACAATGTCGTCGTCATTTACGATCGCGCCGGCGCGGTCGTCCGCTCGCTGGCGCTGGGCGACATCCTGCCCGCTTCCTATATCGCGGTGCTGCCGCGCTCGGTGAGCTCGATCGGCTGGCGCGGCGAGCCCCGCATCTCCCCGGACGGCGACCGGCTGATCCTCAGCGTCGTCATTCCCGGGACCGATCCGGGGGCGGATACGGAATATGTCGAACTCGAGGTGACGCTCGCCAACGGCCGGCTCGTGCCGCCGGCGGGCCCGGCCTGGGACCGTGCGCTGGAGCGGGCGGCGCAGGCCGCGGAGGCCCAGGCCGCCGGCGAAGAGCGCCAGCGCGCCTTCATGACCAACCCTCTGCTCGCTCCGACCACGACCGACGAAGGCGACTGGTACGTTTATCTTCGGGACGCCTTTTTCCGGCTCAACTGGGCTGAATCCATGGGTGTCTCGAGAACGGTCGTCGTGCGATCGCCACTAGCGCCGGACTATACGCTGTCGGTGCCATTGGTGCGCGACGCGCTGCGCGACTCGTACGAGCCCGGCGATACGCTGCTTCTGGGCTCGCCGGACCAGGACAATCTCGCCACCCTGCTGACGGCCGAAGTGCGGAGGCTGCGGCCGGGCGCGCTGCGCGGGCTGCGGTTCTATGTCGTGGCGGACGACGCGCGCTGGCCGCGCTTCGCCGCCATCCTCGCGCCGACCGGCGCCGAGCTTGTCCAGCTTGACCCAACGGAGCCAATTCCGCAGCCCGCGGAACGGCTCCGCGCCCACCTCCAGCGCGAGGAGGCGCCTTGATTCCCATGGACGCCCGCGCCCGCTTCGCCTTCCTCGCCGTGATCGCGGCGCAGGCGGCGCATTCGATCGAGGAATATTGGTTCCGGCTGTACGACCTGCTGGCGCCCACCCGCTTGCTCAGCGAGGCGATCGGCCCGGATCGCGCCACCGGGTTCCTGATCGGCAATGCGGCGATCCTGCTCGCCGGGCTGGTCTGTTATTTCGCCTCCGTGCGGCGCGGGCACGGTTCGGCGCGCGGCCTCGCCTGGTTCTGGGCGCTGCTGGAGATCGCCAACGGGCTCGGCCATGTCGCGCTGGCGCTTTGGGCTCGAGGCTATTTCCCGGGGCTGGCGACCGCGCCCTTGCTGCTCGCCACCGGCCTCCATCTCGCGACGCGGCTCAGCCGGTCGCGGCCCCCAACCAAAGGCGACGCGGCCTGAAGCGCGAGTCACTGGCGCCCCCGCGGACGGATTAGATCCGGCAGTGCAGGATCGCTATCCAGGGGAAGGTGGCGCCAGCCGCAACACGCGGCTTGAGAAAGCCCGAGCCGTCGAGGGGCAGCTTCTTGCGGTCCACATTGTCGTTGACATTGCCCCCGATCACGATCGCGTGCGTCGCGGTGACGTCGACGACAATGTCGCCGTGCGAGGGATAGAAGCTGTCCGCCTGATAGATCAGTTCGGCCTGCTCATACGTATATCTCTTGGCATATTCCCGGCCGGCACAGACGATGTCGCCGATCTGGGGCTTATGGGCGTTGGCCCGTTTGGCGACATATCCGTAATTCGGGTTCTGGCCGGCGGCTGCCTTCATGGCCTCCGCGATGTAATGGCAGTGCGCCTGAGTATATTTAAAGCGGGCGCCCGCACCCGCCTTGCGCTCGCAAAATGAAACAAAGGCCGAGGACCAGGCCGGGCGGATGCCGCCCTGAATCGTTCGCCCGGTCAGGTTGTTGATGCCGATGCTGACCCAATATTCCTTCACGAACAGATAAAAATCCTTCGCGATGCCGGTCTGGTTCCGCCCCTGGGTCTCCTTGCCCGCTCCGTTATCCCAGCGAGCGAACTCCGCCAGGCATATATTCGCTAGCGCTTGCGTGAATTGAGACATCTTTCCCTCCCCGATTCTTGTCGTGTTTCACCCCCAAAGCAGAACCAAGCATCTCTACATCAATCGGACTGTATCTCCCAAGAGAAAGAGCATTCGCATTAGCGGCGGCCGGAACGGTTCGAGCGGCGGCGCACACGCGCGACGACGGCTCGCAACGCGATCGATGCCGCGGCTCCCGCACGCCGGCTTGACTTGGCCAAAAAGCGCGCAACACTGGCGAAGACGGGGAGGTGACCGATGCGCATGGGATTGCGGGCGATTGCCGCGCTGGCGCTGATCCTCCCCGGCGCCGCGGCCACGCAGCGCCGGCCGGCGGGGGCGGCACCAGCCTACCAGCCGCCGCGCCACAGCGCGCCATCGCCCTTGTTCGCGGGCGCCTCCCCCCGCGAGATGATGACGCGCGCCGACTCAGGGATGCAGATCGAGCGGGACCGCGCGCCGGCGGACGAGCTCGAGGAGCATCGCAAGCTCGATCGCGCGCTGAGGGCGCTCGCGCCGCAGCGCCCCGGCATCGTCGACGCCTATGTCGTCTCGATCGCGCTCGACAGCGATCCGGTGTTCGGGCGCGAGGCGCGGGTGGCCGGCGACGTGCTCCGGCGGCGCTACGGCGCGCTCGGCCGGACGATCGTGCTGGCCGGGTCCGACGGCGGCGGCCCGAGCGCGCTGCCGCGCGGCTCGCCGGAGACGCTCGCCATCGCGCTCGCCCGCATCGCCGAACTGATGGACAAAAGGGAGGACGTGCTCGTCCTCTACACGACCAGCCACGGCGCGCCTTTCGGGCTTTTTTACCATGACGCGGACAGCGGCTATGGCGCGATCTCGCCCAACCGCATGGCGGCGATGCTCGGCGAGCTCGGGATCGGCAACCGGCTGCTGATCCTCTCCGCCTGCTATTCCGGCGTGTTCGTGCCCCGCCTTCAGTCCGAAACCAGCGCGATCGTCACCGCGGCGGCCTCCGACCGCTCCTCCTTCGGCTGCCTCGCCGAGAATGACTGGACCTTCTTCGGCGACGCGATGATCAATCACGCCTTGCGCAAGGCGCAGCCGCTTTCCGCAGCTTTCGCCGAGGCGCAGGGCCTGGTCTCGGGCTGGGAGGTGCAATTCCGGGTCCAGCCCTCGATGCCGCAAATCTTCCTCGGCGCGGGCGTTGCGCGCTGGCTGGACCCGCTCGAACGGCGAACCCCGCGGACGGCGACCCAGCCCGTCGGGCGGCCGGCGCTCGAATCGAGCCGCGCTTTCATGCAGCGCCGCTAAACCCCTCCCCCGGCGGGGGGAGGAGCAAGCAGGATCGGCTCAGATCACCTGGAAGTCGCTTGCGGTGAGCGTCGGCGCGCCCTGGAGAGTGGCGAACAATATCGCGGCGCCCGCGCCCGAGCCGTCGGCATCGTAGAAGAGCTGGCCAGTGCCCTGGTTGTAGACGATGCGGTCGTCGGCGTCGGCGGCGGCGGCGCCGATCACGAACGCATTGGCGTTCAGGGCACCCGGGCCGCCGATAGCGGTGAACACCGCATCGTCGAGCGCGATCTTGTCGATACCGCTCGCGAAATCGGCCACGATGTCGACATTGCCGGCGCCGAGCGCGGTGGTGAACTGGAACGTGTCCGCCCCGCCAAGACCCACCAGGCTGTCATTGCCGCCCTTGCCGTCCAGCACGTTGGCCCCGGCATTGCCGAAGATCGTGCTGGCCAGTTCGTTGCCGGTGAGGTCGATCGCCGCGGTGCCGGCATGGAAGTCGGTGGTCATCAGCTCCACCTCGGCGCCGGCCGCCAGCGTGTAGCTCACGCTCGCGAACAACCGGTCATTGCCCCCGCCCACACTTTCGAAGATGTAGTCGCCGGCATTGTCGATGACGAACGAGTCATTGCCCGCCCGGCCGGCCAGCGAGTCCGCGCCGGCGCCGCCATCCAGCCTGTTGTCGCCGTCATTGCCGAAGATGATGTTGGCCAGCTCGTTGCCCGTCAGGTCGATCGCGTCGGTCCCGATATGCCAGTCGGTGGTCATCAGCTCGACCTCGGAGCCGCCCGTCAGCGTGTAGCTCACGCTCGAGAACAGCCGGTCATCGCCCTCGCCGGCATTCTCCACGATCCGATCGCCGGCATTGTCGACGAAGAACCAGTCATTGCCCGCCCGGCCGACCAGCGTGTCCGCGCCGGCGCCGCCGTTCAGCCTGTTGTCGCCGTCATTGCCGTAGATGATGTTGGCCAGCTCGTTGCCGGTGAGGTTGATCGCGCCGGTCCCGATATGCCAGTCGGTGGTCATCAGCTCGACCTCGGCGCCTGCGGTGAGCGTGTAGCTCACGCTCGCGAACAAGCGGTCATTGCCCTGGCCGACAGGCTCCACGATCGTGTCGCCGGCATTGTCGACATGATAGACGTCGTCGCCGCTGCCGCCGGCCAGCATGTCGCTGCCGCTGCCGCCGACCAGGGTGTCGTTGCCGCCGAAGCCCTCGATCAGGTCGTTGTCGGCGGTTCCGATCAGCAGTTCGCCCAGGCTGCGGAAATCGAACGAGGATACCCCCGGATCGTGGTCGGAGAGCGCCGGATTGGCGTCGGCGCCGGTGCCCCGGCTGTTATAGCCGGTGTTGAGGTGGACGATGTCGTAGGTGGCGATGCCGCTCAAGAGGCCGTTGGCGATGATATGGTCGATCGCCTGGCTGCGGCCGTCGAACGTATAGGTGTAGCGCTCGGCCTCGGACAAGGTGAGGGTGAGATTCTCGAAGCGGGCGCCGCCGACGCGCGCGGTGCCGTCGGCATTGGTGTAGCCGGTGAGCGTGGTGAGCGGCCGGTAGAAGTAGAAATCGTTGAAGTCGCCGCCGGCGACGATACCGGCATTGGCGTTGGCCGACTGGATCAGGTTCATCATCGAATAGACGTCCTGCGCGACCTGGTTGCGCTGCGCCCAATCGCTATTGTCCGGATCCCCGGCGCCGAGATTCTGGTTGAGCTGCCAGAAATTGCCCGAGCCGCCCTTGGCCGGCCAGTGATTGGCGGTGACGTAGACCGTGTTGCCGTGGAAGGTGAACTCGCCGAGCAGCGACTTGCGCGTCGTCGTCCAGTCGGCGCTGTTGATCTCGGCCGCGATCATATCGTCGGAGAAAGCGATGAGATCGCCCCCGTCGCGGACGCCGTCGCCGATCCGGTCGGTGTACATGCGGCGCTCGGTGAGGGTGGCGTTGGCGTCGAGGCCGCCCAATTGGACGCGGTCGGTATTGTAGAGGAAGCCGACGCGGATATTGCCGCCGGGCTCGCCGCCTTCGGCGCCGGCGGTCGGCTCCTGGTCGACCCACTGATAGTTCGATCCCGTGGCGAGGTTGAGCGCGTTGACCAGCATCTGCCAGGTGGTAGAGGCGTCGGCGCCGCCGCTGGCGTTCGCGCCATTATTGTCCTGCATCTCCTGATGCAGATGATGTCGGGCGCGTTGAGGTTGTTGGCGATGGCGTTGGCGAGCGCGGTGAAGCGCGCGGCGCCGTCGGTCGGATCGAGATTCTCGACGTTGAAGGTGGCGACGGTGAGCGCGCGGCTGTCGTCGCCGAGCAATGTCGTCTCCTGGACGGGCACGCCGCCGTTGACGAAGCCGCCCGGCTCCATCGCGGTGACGAAGAGCTTGCGGTCGGTGAAGTCGAAATCGATGATGCCCGTAACGTCGCCGAGCTGGTCGCCCATCGTCGCGTTCTCAAGCAGGCCGGTCGGCGCCGGGCCCGCGAAATCGGTGAAATCGAGTTCGATGATGTCGGGATTGACGTCGCCGTCGTGGAGGACCCGGCCGTCATTGTGGGTGTCGTCGAGGGTCGTTGCCGTATCGGGTGGGCCGATCGGCGGATCGCCGGAGATGGTATAGCCGCCGCGGCTGTTGATCTGGCCGGGGTTGGCGCTGTCGAGCGAATAGGCCTGCAGGAAGGGATCTCCGCCCGAGGTCGAAACGAAGCCGTCGGCAACGACCATGTTCGGGATGGTGACCAGCATGCCCTCGACCGTCTCGAAATAAGAGAGGGCGTAGACGGAGGCGTCGAACGTATCGCCGGCGCCATCGGAGGAATCGGTGTAATCGGGCGTGACCAGGGTCATCACCGCATTGGGCATGTTGGTGAGGGTAACGGTCGGCAGCGTGTTGCCGGCGCTGATCAAAGAGAGGCCGGTGGAATTGACCAGCACGGTGCGCGGCATGTTGGTTTGCGACCCGCTCGAATATTGATATTCCATCACGTTCGCGGAAAGCTGGACGAGATCGCCGACGCTGACCCCCGAGACGACGCTGCCGACCCCGGCATCGTTGCGGGTCATCACGAAGATGCCTTCGGAGGTGTAGCTGTTGCCGTCCCAGTCGGTGATCTCCTCGGCCAGATAATAGCCCTGGCGGTTGCCGACATTGTCGACCGCGGTGACGACCGCGCGCACGGTGACGATTGTGGTCGAGGCCGTGTTGAAGGCGCTGATGCCGTCCCCCGCGAGGATCGGGCTGAAATAGGAGGTGCCCTGGATGTCGTGGATGAAGGTCGCCTCGTCGGTGATGATCGTGCCGGTGCCGGCGCCGTCGACGATGATGGCGTTGTTGGTCGCGCCGGACAGCAGGACCTGGAAGGCCTCGGTCGATTCGGGAATGGTGTCGCCGTTGATGGTGATCGAGATGGTCTGGCTGTTCTGGCCCACGCCGAAGCTCAATGTGCCGCTGTTGGCGAGATAGTCGCCGGGCTCGACCGCGCTGCCGTTCTGCGTGTTGAAGTTGACGTCGAACGCGCCGGTGCCGCCGGTGCGGGTGACTGTGAAGGTGAGGAGCGAGGTGCCGCTATTGCCCTCGACGATCGAGACGTCGTTGATCGAGACCTGGATCGGCGTGCCGTCGTCATTGAGGATCGTGCCGACGCCCTGATTGTCGGCGATGGTCGCGCCGCCGGTGGCGTTGCTGAGGTTGAGGAACAGCGTCTCGTCGAGCTCGGGCGTGCCGTCATCGTTGATCGTGACCGTCACCTGCGCCTGGACCTGATTGTCGGTGAAGGAAAGCGTGCCGCTGGTCGCGGCATAGTCGCTGCCCGCGGTGGCGGTGCCGTTCGCGGTCTCATAGTCGACCGTGAAAGCGCCGGCGGCGACGTTGGTGCGGGTGACGGTGAAGGTCATCGTTCCGGCGGCTTCGTTGACCGACACGTCGCTGACCGCGATGCCGGGGACGGCGGTGCCCCCGCTCGGCAGCGTCTGGCCGCCATTGACCGCGCCCGGCGTCGGGCTGCTCGAAACCACCCAGGTCGCGCCCGGCGGGCCCGAGGTGCGGGCGATCGAGGTGCCGGAAACATCGCCGGGCTCGAAGATGCCGTTGCCGACGTCGACGCTGGTCATGCCGTTGGCCGGACCGCTGGTCGGCGTCATCACGCCTTCGTAGGAGATGAACTCGACGACCTGTCCCGATGCGTTGACCAGGGCGATGCCGTCGGGCTCGCCATTGGCGCCTGCGCCTCCATTCTGGATGCCCACCGCGGCGAAGCTGAGCGTCCCGAACCCGCCCGACTGGTTGGGAATCGTGCCCGACAGGGCGATCGTCGAATAGACGTTCAGCTGCGAGGGATTGCCGTTGTAGAGGGCGAGCGTCCAGCCGGTGAGGCTGGTGCCCGCTGCGCCGGCGATCTCGACGAACTCGCCGGTGTCCGCGCCGCCATTGTCGTAGTGGAATTCGTTCAGCCAGGGATTGGCGGGCGCCGTGCTGAGCGCGTCGTCGGTGGTGATGGTGGCGATGGCGGTGGCGTCGCTGAGCGTGGCGCCGTTGGTGGCGCCCGACAAGGTGACCGTGAACTCCTCGCTGAGCTCGGGCGTCACGTCGCCGTTGATGGTGATCTGGATGGTCGCGATGTTCTGGCCCTCGGCGAAGCTCACCGTTCCGCTCGCCGCCACATAGTCGCTGCCGGCGGTGGCCGAGGCGTTGTTCGGATTGCCGCCGTTCGAGGTGGCGTAGTTGACGTCGAAGGCGCCGGTGCCGCCGATCCGGGTCAGCGTCATGATCAGGATCGAGGTGCCGGCATTGCCTTCGACGATGCTGACGTCGGCGATGCCGACGCTGCCCGCGGGGGGCTGCAGATCGTCGTTGACGATGGTGCCGATGCCGGTGCCGTCGCCGATTCCGGCGCCGCCGGTGGCGTTGGACAGAGTGACGGTGAAGGCCTCGTCGGCCTCGAACGCTACGTCGCCCTGAACATCGATGCTGAACGTCTGCGTGGTTTGGCCGTCGGCGAAGGCGACCTGGCCCGCGAAGACCGAGCCGGGGACGAAGTCGGCCGCATTGGCGTTGCCGGCGCCGCCCGGAGCGCTGATCGTCCAGTCGGCGGTGATCGCTCCGGCGGTGCCGGCGCTGCGGGTCACGGTGAAGGTGTAGGTGGTGGTGGAGCCGACGTCGCCCTCGCTGTGACTGACGTCGTCGATCGAGAGCGTGCCGGCGGGCGCCGGGTCGTCATTGTTGATCGTGCCCTGCCCGGTGCCGTCGGCGATCGTGGCGCTGTTGGTGGCGTTGCCGAGCGTGATCGTGAACGTCTCGGTCGTCTCGAACAGGACGTCGCCGACCACGTCGAGGATGATCGTCTTGCTGGTCTCGCCCTGGGCGAAGCTGACCGTGCCGCCGAACATCGTGCCGCCGGCGAAGTCGCCCGAATCGGCCAGGCCCGCGCCGCCGGGCGCGTTGACGGTGTAATCGACCGCGACCGCGCCGTCGTCGCCGCCGGCGCGGGTGATCGTGAAGGTCATCTGGGTGGTGCCGCTATTGCCCTCGGTGATCGTGACGTCGTCGATCGAGAAAGCGCCGGCGGCATCGTCGTTGGTGATCGTGCCGGTGCCGTTCGCATTGCCGAGCGTCGCGCCGCCGGTCGGCGCCGAGAGGGTGACGAGGAAGGTCTCGAGGTCCTCGACGATCCTGTCGCCCTGAACGAGGATGGTGATCTCCTTCGAGGTCTCGCCGTCGGCGAAGCTGACCGTGCCCGAAGGCGCCTGGCCGCCGTCGAAATCGGCCGAATCCGCAAGGTTGGCGCCGCCGGGCGCGCCCAGCGTCCAGGTCGCGCTGACCGGGCCGTCGTCGCCGCCGGAGCGCAGCACGGTGAAGGTGAAGGCGGTGGTGCCGCTATCGCCCTCCGCCGCCGTCACGTCGCCGATCGACAGCGTGCCGGGGACGGGCGGCGCAGCGTCGTTATTCTGGATCGTGCCCTGGCCTTGGCCGTCGGCAACGGTCGCGCCGGTTACGTTGGTGATGTTGACGAAGAAATTCTCGTCCGGCTCGAACGCCGTGTCGCCGTTGACGGTGACGTTGAACGAATAGGAGCTGCTGCCAGCCGGGATGGTCTGGCCGGTCAGGCTGATCCCGACATAGTCGTTATCCTCGGTCGCGGGATTGTCGTCCTGCGCGGTGCCGTCGGCGGTGGCGATGTCGAAGGTGACGCCGCCCGGGCCGGCCGGCGCGCTCAGCTGGACCTGGAAGGTGTAGGTAACGGTGCCGGCATCGCCCTCGGACATGATGACGTCGGTGATCGTGAGGCTGGGCAGAGGGGGGGGCGCCGTCGGCGTTAGCGAGAAGTCGTCGATCGCCAGGCCGTGGTCGTTGCCCGCATCGTTGACATCGACCCAGCGAATCCAGAACGTCGCGCCGGCAGTGATGTTGAGACCGGTGATGGTCGAGGCGAGGGCCACCCGGTTCGCGGCCAGATTGCCGTCAAGCGCGCCGGCCGTGGCTGTGGCGATTGGGCCCGTGAAGTCGAGCGCGTTGACGTCCGTCCACACGCCCGGCGTGGCGTCGCTGATGCTGGTCGCGGTGAAGCTGATCTGGAAATCGAGTTTTTGCTGGGTCAGGTTGTTGCCGTTGCGCCATTGCTCCCCAAAATAGCTGATCGCCAGCTGAGTGATCGTCGCGCCGGTGTTGTTGACAAAGAAGGTGCCAATCAGAATCTGCGTTACCGTGCCGCTGCCGAGGCCTCCAAACGCACGGTCCGTGATAGGGTTGGTTCCGGCAACCCCGAAGCTCCACGTATCGCCCGTGGTGCCGGATCCGGTCCCCACCGAATATGTCGTCGGAGCAGAGCCGCCAGTCTCACTGAACGTCCAATCGGTGGGCAATGAGGACCCTGTTGTTCCCGTACTGGCCAGCGCATCGAAATTCTGGGTGTAGGCGGCGCCCAAGGTAGTCAGGCTGACCGATATACCGCCCCCCGAACCGGTGGCGTTTGCGCTTCCATTCTGCTCGGCGCGGTGATCGCCCAGGACGCTCCAATTGTCCGCGTTCGGCCTGCCGGCCAGGTCACCCTGATCCTCGTTGATCCGGGCGGTGCGGAAATTGCGGGTCTTGGCCATGATAATCCTCTCGCGTGCTGGCGATCCGAGCTTGTTGCGGCTTCGGAGAATCGGGGGCGAATCCCCCCGGTTAATAAACCCTTGATGTCAGGCCGCCGTGACAGCGGCAAGACTCCAATTGCGGTAAATACGATAGGATTATCAGGCCTGAAGGGCGCTTCAGACCAGCGGCAGCTCCCGCTGCTCCGGGTCGAAGCGGCGCCAGCCGCCGGGGCCGAGCCGCTCGATCGGGCGGAAGCGGGACTTGTAGGCCATGCGCTTGGCCTCCTCGACCCAATAGCCGAGATAGACATACGGGAGCCCGGCGCGGCCCGCCCGGACGATATGGTCGAGGATGATGTAGGTGCCGAGCCCGGCGCGGCCGGCCTCGTCGGGCTCGAAGAAGCTGTAGATCATCGAGAGGCCGTCGGCCTGCTGGTCGGTCAGGCAGGCGCCGACCAGGCGGCCGGGGACGCCGTCCACCGCGGGCTCGCGATATTCGACGATATAGGTCTTGACCGGGCTCTGCTCGACCATGTCGGAGAAATCATGCTCGTCCATCTCGACCATGCCGCCGTCGGGGTGGCGGGCGCGCAGATAGCGGCGCAGCAGCTCATATTGCTCCTCGGTCGCCCAGGCCTTGCAGGCGGTGACCTCGAGGTCGGCGTTGCGCTTGAGCACGCGGCGCTGGGTGGCATTGGGCCGGAATTCCTGGGCGACGACGCGGACCGAGATGCAGGCCGAGCAATCGAGGCAGGAGGGGCGGTAGGCGACGTTCTGGCTGCGCCTGAAGCCGATCCGGCCGAGCGCGTCGTTGAGCTCGCCGGCATGCGCGCCGGAGAGCTCGGTGAAGACCTTCCGCTCGGTCTTGCCCTTGATGTAGGGGCAAGGCGAGGGGGTCGTCACGAAGAAACGCGGAAAGCGGAAGGGTGCGCTCAATTCGACTCCACCGGACGGCATGATTGCCGCGGTCTTTATGCTCGGCGCGGGCGTTCTTGGGAAGGGCGGTTGCGCTGAACCGGGGGCCCGCTCGGGCTCCGTGCCACGCCGGGACGCACAGGTCCGAACTGCTAATGGTGGCAGTTGCCGGGACAGTCGCCGGCGGGCGATCGCACCTCTTGCACACACGCGCTCCGCGAAGGTCCGCTTTGGGTCGAAAGCGGACAAGGCTTCAGGCCCGGGCGTACCGATTGGGGCTCCCCCGGCCTTGCACGTATTGTAACGGTGCCCGTCTCCATCCCCTCTTCATGTCGGCTCCCTAGGACCAAGCCTTGATCCGCCTTATCGGATAGAATTCTGAGGTACGAGATGGACGGCATGAGCCTACTGCGCTTTGAGCACACGCGCATCGCATCGATGGCGCGCGAACTGACGGCGATGGCAAGCCAGTCGATGCCAGCCAACCAGCTGGCGCTTTTCCGAGTCCGGGCGGAGCTTAGAAAGGCGCTCACCGTGCACCTAAAACGGGAGGATTGGGTCCTTTATCCCCGACTGCTCGCGAGCGAGCGACCCGAAGTTTGCGCCTTGGCCAAGCGCCTGGGTGCCGAAGCTGTAGCTTTCAGCTCGGCCTTCCGTGACTATTGTCGCCAGTGGACCACCGTTTGCATTGCAGCCGACTGGCTAGGCTTCCGCAAGGAGACATTAGCAATCCTCTCCCAACTCCAGCACCGGATCCACGTCGAGGACCATGAACTCTACCCGCTGGTCGGTGACGAGGACGATGTTCATCGCCTGCGAACGCCGGCCGACGTTCGCCAAGGGTCGTTTGCGGACATTCGCCGGTAGTGGGTCCGTTTGAAATTTCAGCGGCGGCCGGATCTACAAGGGAAAGCTTCCAACAATGCGCTTCTCACCAGAGAGTAGCCATGGCTATTGGATTCGCAAGGGCAAGGGCGGGGGCCGCGCGGGCCGCGGGGTGAAGCCAGGCCCGGCCAGAGAAGAGGTCGGCGCGGCAGGAGGCTTGAGCGGTTAGGCTCGGATGTCGTCCGCATCGAGACCCCCGGCTAGTGCGATCCGGACCGCGTCGGCGGTGCTGCGCGCGCCGAGCTTAATCAGCAGCTGGGCGCGATAGGATTCCACCGTGCGGACGCTGAGGCCGAGCTCCCAGGCGATGACCTTGTTGGGCTGGCCCTTGAGGATGCCGCGAAGCACCTGCCGCTGGCGCTCGGACAGGGACCCCAATCGCGCCGCTGTCTCCCGATTGGCCTCGTCGGAGATCCACGAATGGGCCCGCAATTCACTGGCGCTGTCGATCGCCGCCAGCAGCGCCGCCGGCACGCAAGGCTTTTCAAGAAAATCGGCCGCCCCGAGTCTCATCGCCTCCACGGCAAGCGTGATGTCGCCATGGCCGGTGAGCACCAGGACCGACGGCGCATTGTCGCGCCCAGCCAGAACGCTTAGCACGTCGAGACCGCTCCGGCCCGGCATCTGCATGTCGAGAATGACGCAATCCAGATGGTCCGGCAGCCGTGCGGCGAGAAAGGCGTCTCCGCTCGCGAAGGTCAGAACCCGATGCCCTGCGCGCTCGATCAGCAGTGAGGCAGAATGCCTCACCGCGTCGTCGTCGTCGACAATGGCCACTGTCCTGCTGATACCCATGCGAGCCGGCGCCTCCCGATGCGAACGCGAATCCCGCGTTCAGGTTGATCGTGCGGCGGATGAATGCCATAATCCAACGCGGGACGAGCCTAGGGCGAATACGGGGAATTGCCCCCCGCCCGGCATTCCGGATCCATGGTCCGTCCGCCTCACAGCCCATGGCATGATCGGCTGCGACCAGGAGGCCTCCGCCATGGCCATAGCGGACGAAGCAAAGGCCGGTAGCGATCCCAATTTGCGCCGCACCGGCATTCCCCCCATCGGCGTGGTCCCCTGGAGCGCGCATGTCTGCATGTTCTACGAGACGCCGGAGGACCTCCTCGCCGCGCACGGCGACTATTTCGGTGCCGGGCTCGCGGATCACGAATCTTGCATCTGGGCTTTGTCAGACCCGGTCGATTGCGATCGGGCGAAGGCCGGATTGCGGGACCGGATCGCCGGCTTCGACGCCTATCTGGCGGCGGGTGCGATCGAATTGGTCCCCGGCTACAAATGGTATCTGCAGGGCGACGAGTTCGATCCCCAGCGCGTCATCGATGGCTGGCTCGCGAAGTTGGACGAGGCGCTGGCGCGGGGCTTTGCCGGGCTGCGCGTCAGCGGCAACGCCTTCTGGACGCAGACCGATCTGTGGGACCGCTTCCTCGAATATGAGGAGTTTCTCGACCGCTCGTTTGCCGGCGCCCGCTTGATCACCCTGTGTACCTATCCGCTGGGCTCCGCGCGCGCCCTCGATCTGCTCGACGTGGCCCGGACGCACGACGTCGCGGTGGCGCGGCGGAGAGGAATATGGGAGCTTCTCGAAGCATCTGGGCACGCTCTGGCAAGGCGCGAGACCCGCCCGCCCGAAGACCGGGCAGACATCCGGTCGCATCCGTTCCCGGGCCACGACTTGCTCACCCCGCGCGAGCGCTCAATGCTTGCCGAGATCGTCAGGGGGGCGTCGAATAAAGAAGCCGCCCGCGCGCTGGGGATCAGCCCGCGCACGGCCGAGTTCCATCGCACCAACATCATGCGCAAGCTCAACGCCCGAAACGCGGTCGAACTGGTCGGCATCGTGCTTGGCGCCGCCTGAATGCCGCCCGCGCTACAGCTCGTGAGCGGCGGCTCGCTATCGTCCGCCCTCACAGGCTAGCGTAGAACTACCCGATTCTATCCCACTTCATTCCCGGTTAATCGGTCCTGGCAGCCGAGATTCAATTCTGCGGGGCTTCGAGCCGGGCGGGAAACCGCCCGGCTCGTTAGCGTCGGGCATGCCGTCGAGTCGACGATGATTGAATTGGGATATTACCGATATGCCGGTCCGCAATGGAGGGAAAGGGCGCAAAGCGGACATCCACCCAATGCCCGCAAGGGGTCGTTAGCAGACATCAACCTGGCCGACATCGAGGCGCCGGCCGAGCGCATCACGGGCGCGCGCATGTCAACCATCGCCAGGCTAGTGGCGCGCCATCGAGACCATCTGGCGCGGCGCGCGAACTGGCCTTATCGCGGGGGGCATGAAACGCATCCTCCTCTTCCTCGCCGCCTTGCTGCTCGGCGCGACTCCCGCCTTGGCCGATCTGCTGGTCGAGAACGTCAACGGCTATACGATGCGCGAGGACGGGCGGCTGTTCCGCTTCAACGCGATGTGGATCGGCGACGACGGCAAGGTGCGCCAATTGTTCGAGCCCGGCGACCGCCGGCCCCGCGCCCGCTTCCAGATCGACGGCCGCGGGCGCACGCTCATCCCCGGCCTGATCGACGCTCACGGCCATGTCATGGGGCTCGGCATGGGCGCTCTGCTCATCGACCTTTCCGACACCAACAGCCTCGCCGAGGCGCAGGAGCGGATCCGCGCTTATGCCGCCGCCAACCCCAGCCCGCGCTGGATCGTCGGGCGCGGCTGGAACCAGGAGCGCTGGGGGCTGGGACGCTTCCCCACCGCCGCCGATCTCGACGCCGCCGTCGCCAACCGGCCGGTCTGGCTCAGGCGCGTCGACGGCCATGCGGGCTGGGCGAACAGCCTGGCGATGCGCGAGGCGGGAGTCACCGCCGCCAGCCAGGCGCCGGCGGGCGGGCGGATCGAGCGAACCGGGCGCAACCCCTCGGGCATCTTCGTCGACGCGGCGATGCGGCTGGTGGAAGCCGCGGTGCCGCCGCCGGTGCCGAGCCAGCGCGAACAGGCGCTGGCCCGGGCTCAGGAAATACTGCTCTCCGTCGGCGTCACCAGCGTCGCCGACATGGGGACGAGCGCGCAGGATTGGGCGGTGATGCGCCGCGCCGGCGACGCCGGACGCCTCAGGATCCGCATCCTTTCCTACGCCTCCGGGATCGAGAATATGCTCGCCGTGGCGGGGACGGGGCCGACCCCCTGGCTCTATGACGGGCGCCTTCGGATGGTCGGCGTGAAGCTCTATTTCGACGGCGCCCTGGGCTCGCGCGGCGCCTGGCTGAAGGCGCCCTACCGCGACGCGCCCGGCCAGCGCGGCCTGCCTCTGGTCAACGACACCGAGCTCAAGAACATGATGAGCCGCGCGGCGATGGACAATTTCCAGGTCGCCGTCCACGCGATCGGCGACGAGGCCAATGCCCAATTGCTCGGCGCGATCGAGGAGCTGGCCCTGACCTATTCGGGCGACCGGCGCTGGCGGATCGAGCACGCCCAGGTCGTCGATCCCGCCGATCTGCCGCGCTTCGGCCGCAACTCGATCATCGCCTCGATGCAGCCGACCCACCAGACGAGCGACCGGCTGATGGCGGAGGCGCGGATGGGGATCGAGCGGCTGCAGGGCGCCTATGCCTGGCGGACCATGCTCGACAACCGCGCGCCGCTCGCGTTCGGCTCGGACTTTCCGGTCGAAAGCCCCAATCCCTTCCCGGGCCTCGCCGCCGCGGTGAGCCGCGAGGACGCGCAGGGGCAGCCGCCCGGCGGCTGGCTTCCCCAGCAGCGCCTTTCGATGGAGCAGGCCTTCGCCGCCTTCACCCGGGGCGCGGCCTTCGCCGGCTTCGCCGAGGACCGGCTCGGCACGCTGGAGCCGGGGCGGATGGCCGATTTCATCTTCATCGACCGCGACATCTTCCAGATCCACGACCAGCGCCGGATCGGCGAGACGCAGGTGCTGGAAACCTACGTCGCCGGGCAGAAGGTGTGGCAGCGGCCGTAGCGCCGCGAGGTCGTCATTCCAGCGAAAGCTGGAATCTCACTTTTCTGTTCCGGCCGCCGTAAAGGCAAAGAGATTCCAGCTTTCGCTGGAATGACGGGGTTTCGCTCAGGCGCCCAGCCCCGTCAGCCCCCCCACGGTCAGTATCTGCGGCAGCACCTGGGCCGGCCGGCCGGGGGCGTAATAGAGGTAGAGCGGCACGCCCAGCCGGCCGTGGCGCTCGAGGAAGCGGCCGATTTCGGGGTCACCCACGGTCCAGTCGCCGACCATCACCTTGATGTTTCGCGCGCGGAAATGGTCCGCGACCTCGCTCGAGGCGAGCGCGCCGCGCTCGTTGACCTTGCAGTTGAGGCACCAGTCGGCGGTGAAATAGAGGAAGACCGGCCTGTTCGCCGCGCGATATTGGGCGAGGCGGCCCTCGCTGAACCGCTCGGCGGGGAGCGGGCTTTCGACCGGCCGCTGGTCGGCGGGCGTGGCCCGGACCAGGAGGATCGGCGCCGCCGCGGCGAGGATCAGGGCCCAGGCGAACCAGCGCCCGCCGCGTCCCACCCACCACAAAGCGAGGCCGAGCAGCAGCGCCCCGGCAAGGCCCAGGATCATGCCGTCGACCCCGGTCTGACGGCCCAGGATCCAGGCCAGCGCGAGCGCGGTCAGGAACATCGGCACGGCGAGGATGCGCTGAAAAGTCTCCATCCACTTGCCGGGCTTGGGCAGGCGGCGGCGCAAGGCGGGAATGAAGCCCAAAGCGAGGAAGGGCAGCGCCATTCCGAGCCCGAGTCCGACGAACAGAGCAAGCGAGCCGGCGGGAGACAGAAGGAGCGTCGCGCCCAGGGCCGCGCCCATGAACGGCCCGGTGCAGGGCGTCGCGATGAAGGCGGCGAGCGCTCCGGTGAAGAAGGCGCCTGCCAGGCCGCCGCGCGCCGCGAGCTTGCCGCCCCCGGTCAGCATGGGGAGGCGGAACAGGCCGGCGAGATTGAGCGAGATGGCGGTGACGAGCAGGAGCAGCAGCAGGATCACCTTCGGGTCCTGGAGCTGGAAGGCCCAGCCCGCCACTGCCCCGCCGGCCTTGAGCGCGAGCAGCAGCCCGCCCAGAGCGAGGCAGGTGGCGATCACACCGGCACTGTAGGCGAGCGCCTCGCGCCGCGCCCCGGCCGCGGTCTCGCCGGCGCGGGCGAGATTGAGCGCCTTGAGGCTGAGTATGGGAAAGACGCAGGGCATGATGTTGAGGATCAGCCCGCCGAGCAGCGCGCCCAGCAGGGCAAGGAGGAAGCCCTGGCTTTCCGCGGCCGGCTCGCCGCGCGTCGCCACCGGGGTGCCGGCGGCCGGGACCGCACCGGGCCGCGCGGTCAGCGACAGGCCGATTCCGGGCCGCAGCTGCAGCACGCCCTCGATCGCCTGCAGCGCGCCCGCGCGGCGGCCGGCGGCGCCTTCGACGATGAGCAGGTCGCCGCTGCGCGAGATCGCTTCGGGCTCGCCGTAGCGGAGCGCGTCGGCGGTGGCGGGGAAGAAATAGGGATCGTCGATCGCCGTGCCCGGGCTGAGCGGAATGGCGAGGCGGAGCCTGCCGCCGGTCACTTCGAACCGCGCCGCCTGCGCCATCGGCCGGGGCAGCACCCGGCGGTAGCCGTCGAAGGCCGGGTTGCGCGCGCCGGGGGCGCCGGTGCGAAGCTCGACCGAGACGTTGGCGGTTTCGGGCACGCACAATTCGAGCGTGCAGACCAGATAGTCGATGCGCGCGTCGATCGGGAAGGCCACGCCGGGCTCGGCATCGGCGGGGACTCGGACCGCGGCCAGCAAGGCGTGGTCGCTCTCGAACACATAGTTCATCACGCCCGAGGCGATCAGCCGGTGCGGCACCGGAAATTGGAGCGGATCGGCGGCCCAGCCTTCGGGCAGCCGCCACTGGATGCGGGGCGCGGCGCCGGCGTCGCCAGGGTTGCGCCAATAGCCGTGCCAGCCGGGCTGCGGCCGCATCACGAAGGCGAGGGTGACCGTCGATCCGGGAGCAACCGCCGCGGTTTCCGCGACCAGGCTGACGTTCATATGATTGCCGCCGGCCGGCCGCGCGAGCTGCGCGGGGGCGGGGCCGCCGGGCGTCAGCAGCGCCAGAAACGCTAGCAAAAGGGGCAGGAGGCGGCGCATCAGCGGGCGGCTATAGCAGGCTTTGCGGACCGTGCACCGCCTTCAGCCGGGCATGCGCTTCGGCGAGATGGGCGTCGGCGGCGGCGCGCACGGCGGGGGCGATCGCGGCGGCGCCGGGACGGTAGAGCGTGTCCGGACGCTTGGCGTGCCAGCGCGCGATCTCGTCCATCGCCCGGCGCGCGGCCTCGTCCGGGTCGATGCCGAAATGCGGGAGGATCGCAGCGAAGAACGCCTCCGGCAGCGCTTCATGATCGACGAAGAGGCCGCCATCGGCGGCCAGCGCCGCCTCGCAGACCCGCGCCAGCGCCATCGCGCAATAGACCTCGTCCGGCATCGCGCCGCCGTCTTCGATGCCCCAGAGGCTGGACGGCATGAAGGCGGGGGCCAGTTCCGGCGCGCGCGTGGCGATTTGCGACGCGAGCACCTCGGCCGGGTCGCGGTGGAGAAACAGCCAGGGCACGCCGGGAAAGGCGCGGCGGAACAGCGGCAGGGCAAGCGCCGGCCAGGCGGTGAGCTTCACGAACCAGCGGCTGGACGACCGCCGCCCGAGCGCGCCGACCATCGCCCGCAGCGCGGCGACCCGGGCGTCGTCCGGGAGGGCGGGCCCCAGGATGATCCGCAGCATCGCGTCGATCGGCTCGGCTTCGGAAACGACGACGGCGCCGGGCAAGGCGCCGAGCATGCGCGCGACCAGGGTCGAGCCGCAGCGCGACATGTGGAAGATGAAGCCGTCCGGGGCGCGCAGCCCCTCGGGCGGCCCGCGCAGGAAATCCTCCAGGCCGGTGCGGCAGCGCAGCAGCCGGTTGAACGGCCGGGCGAGCGCCTCGCGCACCGCCTCCGCGTAGAAGCGCCCGTCAAGCGCGACGCCGCCGAAATCCGCCCAATCGACGGCCGGAGACCCGTCGGGCTCGCGGTCAAGGCGATAGGGCAGCCAGCCCGGCGGCGGCCAGGCGGTGCGCCGGAGCGGCGGAGTCTGCAGCGGGATCGCGCCGATCGGGTCGGGCGCGGCGAGCGGGGCCAGATCCCCGGTCCCGAGCGCGATGCCGTGGCGGCGGGCAATGGCGAGGGCGGCCTCCACGAAGGCCTCCGGCGTCCCGCACGCCGCCAGCTCCGCCTGAAGCGCGGGATCGGCGGCGATGAGGGTGCGAAAGTCTTCGAGCGGGGCGGTCACCGGCCGCAGCCTAGTCGGCTCCGCCTTCGCTTGGAAGGCGACAATCCCTCGAGGGGGAGGGATTAGAGGTCTAATGGTAGAGACAAACTACCGCCGCTCGAAGCGGGCGATCTGGGGGTCGAGGCGGTTGTTCTCGATGGTGATCGGCTGGCCGCTTTCGTCCGCGACGAACGAGGTGCGGCGGGTCAGGCCCGGGACCAGCCCGGCTTCGTTGTCGGTGATGGCGAGCCCGGCCGAGCTGTGCTCGGTGCCTTCTGGGGCGACCATGATGAAGGCGCTGTAATTCTCCTTGTTCGCCCCCTGGACGAAGCTGTTGCGGGCGATCGAGCCGGTGGCGCCGTTGGAAAGGTCGATCATGTAGTTGGTGGCGGTCCCGGCGCTGTCGTCGAAGCTCGAATCGCTGACCTCGATGCGCTCGCCCCGGCTCTTCACATAATGGCCGCCGGTGCCGCGCTCGAAGCGGCTGCGGGTGACGATCAGCGGGCCGGTGCCGCTATTGTAGATGGAGTGGGAGCAGCCGCCATCCTCCGGGCAGCCGCCGAGCCCCGAGAAAGTCGACTGGTCGATGCGGACCGTGCCGCGATTGTCGTTGGCGACGAGGATGCCGTTCTCGCCGTCGCGGAACAGCGATTCGCGGACCAGAAGCTCGCCCGATTCGAGGCGGATGCCGGCGCCGTTGCCGTCTTCCACGCGGACGTTCTGGAAGGTGAGCCCCTCGACCCGCGCGGAGGCGCCGCCGAGCACGAGCGCCGCCTTGCCCTCGCAGGCGACGCCGTCGAAGACGACGCTGCCCGGCTCGCGCGCGACATAGGCGATGCGGCCTTCATTCTGCACCGCGCACATCCGGTAGGTGCCGGGCGCGATCAGGATGGTGCCGTTGCCGCCGCCGATCGCGGCGACCGCTTGCGCGAGATCATTGTAGGTCTCGCCGCTCTCCTGGACGGTGAAGGGCGCCGCGCCGGTCTGGGCGGGCAGCGGCGGCGCGGCGAGGACGAGGATGCAGGCCAAAGCGAGCATGATGCAGAAGGTGCGGTTCATGGCGGCGGACTGGGCCGCCGCGGCGCCGCTGTCGAGCCGGGAACGGGGTTAACATGGGGCGTGGCCCTTTATGGGACGGCGCGGGGTGCAAATGCTTCCCACTCCGCGTCATTCCAGCGAAAGCTGGAATCTCACTTCCTTTTCCGGCACTTGATAAGGCAAGGAGATTCCAGCTTTCGCTGGAATGACGGGTAGGGGCGGGGTGCGATGCGTTTCTTGTGGATCTTGCTGCTTCTGCTCGCGACGCCCGCCGCTGCGCAGCCGGTCGGGCCCAATGCAATCTGGTACACGATCGTCGCCGAAAATGGCGACGTGCTGGGCCATGCCTCGCGCGAGTCCGTGGCATGGCGGGACGGGCGCGAGCTCGTCGATTCCAGCGAGATCAGGCTGCAGGAGGGCGCCGCTCCGACGCGGCGCATCGTCGAGCGGACGGTGACCCGGCTGGACGTCAATGGCCGGCCTGTCTCGATCAATGCCTCCGTGCAGACGGGCTCGGCCTGGTCGCGGATCGAGGCGAGGATCGGCGCCGACATCGCCGAGATCGTCCGCCACGCGTCGGGCGAGCGGCGAACGATGCGGCTCGCGCTGCCGGCGGGCGTCCGCTTCGACGGCGGCGAAGGGCTGCTCGCGGCCTGGGATCCGGCTGCGGCGCCGCGGCTGGAATTCCAGAACTTCAACATCGGCGCGCAGGTCGTGGAGCGCGTCACCATCGAGGCGCTGCCCGGCGCGGCGGCCGATGCGCAGGGGCGGATCAAGGCGTTGCGCAAGCGCTACGAGGGCGCCGAGCTGCGCGCCGTGGCCCGGCTCCTGCTCGACCGCGACCGCCGCCTGATCGAGATCGCCCAGCCGATGTTCGGCACCAGCATCGCCACGCGCCTCGCCGACCGCGAGACCGCGCTCAGGCCGCACCGGCCCTATTCGCTGCTGCGCAGCGCGATGATGCGCTCGCCCTTCCGCATGTCCGACGATGCGGTGCGCGGGCATATCCGCTACCGTCTCACCTTCAGGGACGGGATCGAATTCCCGCTGCCCCAGACCGGTGAGCAGCGGGTGACGGCGCGGCCGGGCGAGACGATCGTCGACATCTGCCGCTTATGCGGGCCGGGCCTCGCCACCGATCCGGCGGCGCTGGCCGACGCGCTGCGGCCGACCTTGTGGATGCAGAGCGACGATCCGCGCCTGCGCGCCATCGCCGCGCCGATCAGGAGGTTGCCGGTCAACGAAGCCCGCAAGATGGAGATGCTGCTCGAGCGCGCGCGGCCCTATCTCCTGGACATCGACTTTACGGGCCATTTCTCGGCGCTGGAGACGCTGTTGAACCGGTCCGGCGACTGTACCGAGGCCGCGGTGCTGCTCGCCGCATTGGGCCGGGCGGCCGGGATCCCGACCAAGGTGGTCAGCGGCGTCGTCTATTCCCGGCTTCGCTATCACGGGGTCAGCAACGTCTTCATGCCGCACTCCTGGGTGCTTGCCTATGTCGACGGGCGCTGGAAGAGCTTCGATCTCGCGCTCGATACCTTCGATTCGAGCCATGTCGCGCTCACCATTGGCGACGGCGATACGCGCTCGATCATGGCCGCGAGTCAGCTGGCCAGCCTGCTGCGCTGGGAGGAGATCGCCGAGATCAGGGCCCGGCCGAGATGAAGGGGGCAGGAGATGTGGGGGACAGTTGCTCGCAACTGTCTCCGCTCATGAGGAATGTGAGGTGAATGGGGACAGTTACGAGTAGGCGATTATGCACTTGACATACCACGCCAGAGTGGTAGTCAGGGTGCATGACTAACCTAACCGATCCGATCTTCAACAATGAGGAAGCCGCCCGCGCCCATTTCGAGGCCATCCGTTGGCCGGATGGGCGCGTGTGTCCGCACTGTGGCACCATCGATAATTCGGTGCTGATGCAGGGCAAGACCACGCGTCCCGGCCTCTACAAATGCCGCGATTGCCGCAAGCCGTTCACCGCGACGATGGGGACGGTGTACGAGCGCTCGCATATCCCGCTGCACAAATGGCTGCTGGCCACCCATCTCATGGTATCGAGCAAGAAGGGCATCAGCGCCCATCAGCTTTTCCGGATGCTCGGCTTCGGCTCCTATCGCACCGGTTGGTTCATGGCCCATCGCATCCGCGAAGCTATGCGGTCTGACGATCTCACGCCGTTCGGTTCGGGCGGTGGCGCGGTGGAGGTTGACGAGACTTTCATCGGTCGCCTCAAAGGCGTTCCGAAGGCGAAGCGCGCCTTCCACCATAAGATGAAGGTTCTTGCGCTTGTGGATCGCGACAGCGGTCGCGCCCGCACCATGGTTATCGACGCCGTGAACGCCGAAACTCTCATGCCGATCGTTCTCGCCAACGTCGCTCGCGAAGCGCACGTCATGACCGACGAGCATTACGGCTACCGGCACGTCAAAGCCCATTTCGCGGACCATGGCACCACCCGCCACAGCGCGGATCAGTATGTCGACTTCAACGACCGCACGATCCACAGTAACTCCGTGGAAGGCTATTTCAGCATCTTCAAGCGCGGCATGAAGGGTATCTATCAGCACTGCGGCGAACAGCACCTGCACCGCTATCTTCGCGAGTTCGATTTCCGGTACTCAAACCGCGACGCGCTCGGCGTTAGCGACGCGCAGCGGGCCGTCATCGCCGTGCAGGGCACCGTCGGCAAGCGCCTGACCTACACGCGACCTCACGGAAACACCGCACACTAAAAGCGCTGGCGGGCGAAAGCCGAGAAATCACCGCTGGCGAAGTCAGCCCTAGGAAATCTGCACGGGGGTCGCTTCGACGGCCCCTATTTTTGTCCGCTATCGCCAGTACATTTGGGCTATCAGTAGCACCCAAAGGAGGCCGACTGAGGCCGCCACCCCGGCGCCGACTTCAGTGGATGACACCGGGAAGTACTTTGGCCGTTTGGAGCCTAGGCCAGCATCGTGTAGGAGTGCGCGGAAGGCCCGCTTATACCTCTTCACATACCACAAGCTGATGGCTTGAATGTACATCCAAGCGAGCGACAGAACTAGGCCAGCTCCAGCTATTAGACCGTTGGCTCGGCCCGTAGACTCGCTCGAATCGCCCACCGAGAGAAGGACGAATAAGGCGGCATGCATCGCTGAAAAGGCCGTGAAACGCGACCAATACCAGCCCTGTTCCTGTATCGACAGATCGACCAGTAGCCGGTTTCGCGCATCAGAACTCGTCTCGCCGCCTTTCGGAGTCCCTTCATGGGTAGGGGTTCCGGCCCCTTGGGTGATGTCCCTGCTCATTACCTCAAGATAGTCTCACCGCGCTTTATGCGCTTGGGCGCTTTCGGCTTTGGCGGGGTGGCCAGCATCCGCCTGACCACCTCGTCGCGACGGCGAGCGATTTCTTCCTCTGGCAGAGTGTCGTCCTCGGTTTCCTTCGCCATGCTGTGCCTCGCTATGCGGCCATGCCTCGGAATGGCCGTACCTCGTCAGGGATGTTCAGCCCATCGCAATACACCATAACCTCGACGCCGTCATACCGGCGGTGGGCGGTATATCGAAGGCCGAAGGACTGTTGCCGGTACCGGGAGTAGAGGTCCTGGATCGGCTTCACGTTGTCGTAGGACACGATCCAGCTCTGGCCGATATTGTCTACCAGGCCAGCGATCTTGGCGTGATCATCGTGCTTATAGGTGTTGCGATAGAGACGGTGGCCGTTCGCGTAATACGGAGGGTCCAAGTAGATTAGCGTCTTCTTGGGAGCAAATTTCAGGTCCGTGCCGATGAAATCGGCCGCGTCCTTATTTTGAAGGCTGATCCGAGGCGCATAGCTCCCCACCTTCTCGATCCGGCGCACCAATTCCGGTCGATTGAAGCGAGCGTCTATCCTGTATGCGCCCGCCTGCTTGTTGCCACCGATGACGCCGCCGTGGATGATCCCGGAGCGGTTTGTGCGGTTAAGATAGAAGGCCGCGAAACCTAGAGCGAGGAGTCCAGCGTCCGGGTCTCTGTAGACCGCTTTCTGGCGCAGGCGCTCGTCCAATGTCAGCGGCGTGTCTCTCACCAGCTTCGCCAAATCGTCGGTGTGATCGAGCACCGACTTCCAAAATGAGTATACCGCCGGGTCCACATCATTCAGGTGCACCCTCGAAACATATTCTAGGTAAAGCAGCCGAATTGCGATGCCCGCGCCACCCGCATAGGCCTCGGCATAGTGACCTCCCCCTAGATCGTTCATCTCGATCAGGTCGATAACGTGTTGAGCTAGTCGGCCCTTGCCGCCGGGGTATCGAAGTGGGCTATCGAACATAGCCATTTATCCCCCGAAAATGCTGATGGCCAGCAAATTATCGAGCTGCATGAAGCGCGCTCAAATAGGGCTCCCAAATGTCCCACGCCTTCATCACGTCACTAGCGTGTGGCGTGAGCTGGCGATTGTGGAAATAGCCGTGAAGCGTGTTGATCGATGCAGGGCCGTGGCTCTGGGCGTCGAGCGCAAGGCGCATCGGCTGATAGGTTTTGTCCGTTTTCGTCGGATCCAAAAGGTCGATCACGATCTGGATTTTGGCGGCCAACGGAATCCCTATGTCGTCCCACTTCAATTTGCCGGCCTTCGTAAACCTCGAGGGAAGCGATACGTTCTTTTCCGCGAGCAGGGCTTCGCTGCTCAGCTCGATGAAGACGCGCAAAAGCAGGGCGCCCGCGTTCTCATTATTCTTCACCTTCAGCTTCCGGCATTCATTGTAGATGCCGTTCAGCCTGACTCCGCTCACGGCAAAGACACGCGCGCCTTTGCCGGGGGCCAAGGTGTCCCTCTTACCGATGTCTGGCTTGCGCTTGGGCTTAGAGCCCGATGGCGGCGGCGGTGGAGGGGGTGGCGGTGTTCCCGACCTAGGTGAGGGCGGAGCGGGACCTGCTGGCGGAGCCGGTTTCGCCTTAACCGACATTCCGACGAACCTGTTGAGGAACGCTCCCCGATCCTCGAATTTCTCCACGTCCGCAAACTCGAAACCGGGCGCTGCCATTGTACTGAGAATGGCCCGCAACAGCCTCTTGCCCGCCTCAATGTCGCCGTTCTCAAACGACACCGCGCCGCTCGCCGTGTCTATATCGACACCCAAGGCAGCCTTCATCGGCCTGGCATTCAGAACGCGCTCAACGGTCGTCCATCTAGGGTCGAGGGAAATCTCGACCCGCTGCCATTCGTCGGAATCGTCCTGAAGAAACTCGACGACCGAAAGCACGCGCCGGGCCTTCTCGCCATGGTCCCTATCAGCTCGCGCCTTCGCCAGCGTTTTCCAGCCCTCAAGGCCGACGCCGGACCCGGACGACAGGTGACGCCGACGCCGCCACGGCGCAGCGGCCTCGTACGAGGAAAATACGGCAGCCGTGACCTCTCGAATGGGATGCGCGGCGAATTTGATAGCAAGCGCCCGAAACTCTCGCTCGACCGTCGTGCCGTCGGCCAGCAACGGATTCTCCATCAGCTTCAGCGCCGTGACGCGCCGATTGCCCTCAACAACGACGTAGGTGCCATTCGAGGCGTCACGATAAACCCAAAGCGGCTCGCCGGGGCTAATGCCGCCCATCTCCAAAATGTCTTTGGCGAGGTTGACCAGCTTTTGTTTCTGGTCTGCGATGATGGCCTGAATAGCCTCACGCGGGCCGCTCACCGGGCCGGTACGATAGTTCTTTTCGTCGAGCCGCAATTCGGACAGTTTGAATGTCTCGAACTTTGTCATGTTCCCCCGCCCCTTAGGCAGCGGAAACTATCGCTTCACATGTGGTCTTTCAAGTGCATAATCGCCTACGAGTAACTGTCCCCGGACCTAGCGGCCGGCCGGGGCCGGTGCGGCAGGGGCCTTGCCCGCGGGCGAGGTCGCCGCGTCATCCTCGTAGACGACCGGCAGGGTGGGCAGAGCGCGATCGGCGGGATCCTCGGCGCGGGCTTCGGAGCGGTCCTTGCTGGCGCCGATCACGATGATCCGCGTGCCGGTGTCCGCGGTCTCCTGCATCGCGCCGATGACGACGATGCGGGTGCCGGTGTCCTGCGCCGCCGCGGCGGTTGGCGCGACCAGGGCGGCCGCCGCGAGCAGAGGGAGCTTGTAGGAAGCGAAGTAGGCCATGACTCGTCCCCTTTCGCGACTCCTATAGCCGAAAATGCCCCGCCCGTCAGCCTTATTCGGCGGCCGCAGATTTGTTACGGGGACACTATACTTAATTCGATGCGGCAGGAGTTACGGGGACGCTATACTTAATCGATGTGACGAGGTTGCGTCGCCGCGCGAGGCGTCTAGAATTAAGTATAGTGTCCCCGTGATTGGGCGCCCTATTCGGCGGGGCCGCGCAGATCGCCCTGCGCCGGCGCGGGCGCTTCGTCTTCATAGGCGATCGGGAGTTCGGGGATGGCGGCGTCGGCCGAAGCGTCGGCTTCGACGAGGCGCGCATTGCGGGGATCGCTTATGCCGCCCACGGTGAGCACCATCTCCATGTCGCCGCCGGACTCCTGTGCGGCCGCGGCGCCCGGCGCCACCAGGGCGGCCGCCGCCATCGCCGCCGCCGCGATCGCCGGGCGCAGCGGCAGCCGGTAGGACACGCAGACCTGGCCGGCGCAGCCCGCGAGGAAGGCCGCCCGCTCGCCGTCGCTCCAGTCGCTAAGGTCGAACACCTGGCGCTCGCACATGCGGCACATGTCGCCGTCCATGATTTCGGCGAGCCGGCTCTTGTAGGGGCAGGGACTGTCGATCCTCGGGAACCTGGCCATTGCGCTTCTCCATTCGCGCCGGCGACCCTAGCCCAATTCCGCCGGAAGGTCAGTCCAGATTCGGCCTCGGCCAGCGCTCCACTCCACCGAGCGGCACGCCCGGAGTGAGGGAGTTCCGGGGACACTATACTTAATTCGATGCGGCCGCGATCCGTTGAGTTACGGGGACACTATACTTAATTGCCGAGGGCTGAATTAAGTATAGTGTCCCCGTAATTGCGAAGTCAGTCCAGGTTCGGCCTGAGCCAGCGTTCCGCTTCCTCGAGCGGCACGCCGCGCCGCGCGGCATAGTCTTCGAGCTGGTCGCGGCCGATGCGGGCGACTCCGAAATACTCGCTGTCGCGATGGCCGAAATAGAAGCCCGAGACGGCCGAGGCCGGCAGCATCGCGAAGCTTTCGGTCAGGGTGATGCCCGCGGGCCCCTCATTCGCGCCTTCGCCGACCAGCAGCTCGAACAGGACCGGCTTCAGGCTGTGGTCGGGGCAGGCGGGATAGCCCGGCGCGGGGCGGATGCCCGCATAGCTTTCGCGGATCAGCTCGGCATTGGTGAGATGCTCGACCCCGGCATAGCCCCAGACGCTCTCGCGGACATGGCCGTGCAGCCGCTCGGCGAAGGCCTCGGCGAGGCGGTCGGCAAGCGCCTTCAGGAGGATGTCCGAATAATCGTCATTGTCCGCCTTGAAGCGGGCGAGGTGCGGCTCGATGCCGTGGACGGCGACCGCGAAGCCGCCGATCCAGTCCTCGCCCGCGGGGTCGATGAAGTCGGCGAGGCACATATTGGCGCGGCCCTCGCGTTTCTTCACCTGCTGGCGGAGCATCGGCAGGCGAACTTCCCTGTGCTCCTGCGAAGGCAGGAGCACAGCTGGGTCCCTGCTTTCGCAGGGACACATGACGAGAACATCATCCACCTCACGCCTGCAGCGCCACAGCCCCACGGTCCCGCGCAGCGTCAGCCAATGTTCGGCGACGACCCGGTCCAGCATCGCCTGGGCATCGGCGAACAGGCTCGACGCGCTCTCGCCGACGACCGGGTCGGTGAGGATGGCGGGATAGTTTCCGGCCAGCTCCCAGGCGCGGAAGAACGGCGTCCAGTCGATGCCGTCGCGCAGCTCGCGCAGCGGCCAGTCGTTAAAGCCGTGTATGCCGGGCCGGCGGGGGGCGGGCGCCTTGCCTTCGGGATCCCAGGGGAAGGCGTTGGCGCGCGCTTCCTCGAGCGTGGCGAGCGCGCTGTGGCCGCGGCCTGCGCGGGTCTCGCGTATCTCCTGATAATCGGCGCGGGTCTTCTCGATCAGCGGCTCGCGCTGCGTGTCCGAAACCAGGGAAGAGGCGACTCCGACCGCGCGGCTGGCATCGACGACGTGGATGACCGGCCCCTCATAGGCCTGGTCGATCCTCAGCGCGGTGTGGACCTTGCTGGTGGTGGCGCCGCCGATCAGCAGCGGCAGCGTCATCTTGCCGCGCTGCATCTCGGTAGCGACGGTCACCATCTCGTCCAATGAGGGCGTGATCAGGCCGGACAGCCCGATCATGTCGGCATTGTTCTCGTTGGCGGCCTTGAGGATGTCCGCCCAGGGCACCATCACGCCGAGGTCGATCACCTCATAGCCGTTGCACTGCAGGACGACGCCGACGATGTTCTTGCCGATGTCGTGGACGTCGCCCTTCACGGTCGCCATCACGATCCTGCCCTTGGCGGTGGAGACGCCCGATTTCTCCTTCTCCGCCTCGATAAAGGGGATCAGGTGGGCGACCGCCTTCTTCATCACGCGGGCGGATTTCACCACCTGGGGCAGGAACATCTTGCCCGACCCGAACAGGTCGCCGACCACGTTCATCCCGTCCATCAGCGGGCCCTCGATCACCTCGATCGGGCGGGCGGTGACGAGCCGCGCTTCCTCGGTATCCTCGACCACGAAGGCGTCGATGCCCTTGACGAGCGCGTGCTCGAGCCTTTTCTGCACGGTCCAGCCGCGCCATTCCGCCTCGGCCTTCTCGCGCACCGGGTCGGAGCCCAGATATTTCTCCGCGATCGTCACCAGCCGCTCGGTGGCGTCGCCGCCGGCCTTGGGCGTACGGTCGAGGATCACGTCCTCGCAGGCTGCCCTGAGCTCCGGGTCGATCGTGTCGTAGACGTCCAACTGGCCGGCATTGACGATCGCCATGTCGAGCCCGGCGGGAATGGCGTGGTAGAGGAAGACCGAGTGCATCGCGCGGCGCACCGGCTCGTTGCCGCGGAACGAGAAGCTGAGGTTCGAAAGCCCGCCCGAAATGTGGACGTACGGGCAGTTCTTCTTGATCTCGCGGCAGGCCTCGATGAAGTCGAGCGCGTAGCGGCGATGCTCGTCGATCCCCGTCGCCACCGCGAAGATGTTGGGATCGAAGATGATATCCTCGGGCGGGAAGCCCTCGGCGACGAGCAGCTCATAGGCGCGCGCGCAGATCTCGACCTTGCGCTCCTTGGTGTCCGCCTGGCCGGTCTCGTCGAACGCCATGACCACGACCGCGGCGCCGTAATCGCGGACCAGCCGGGCATGGGCGAGGAATTCGTCGGCGCCCTCCTTCATGCTGATCGAATTGACGATCGGCTTGCCCGACACGCATTTGAGCCCCGCCTCGATCACGCTCCATTTCGATGAATCGATCATGATCGGCACGCGGGCGATGTCGGGTTCGGCGGCGATCAGCTTCAGGAAAGTGACCATCGCCGCCTCGGCGTCCAGCAGGCCTTCGTCCATGTTGACGTCGATGATCTGCGCGCCGTTCTCGACCTGCTGCCGCGCGACCTCGACCGCGGCCGTGTAATCGTCGGCCATGACCAATTTCTTGAACCGGGCCGAGCCGGTAACGTTGGTCCGCTCGCCGATATTGACGAAGGCGCTGCCCGCGGGCGCCACCACCTCCGTTCGGGCTGAGCTTGTCGAAGCCCTCCCTTCTTCTTGATCAGCAAGAAAGGAAGGCCCCTCGACAGGCTCAGGGCGAACGGAGTTGCTCATAAATCAGGCAGCTAGAATCATCGGCTCGATACCCGCCAGCCGCGTGCGCCGCTCCACGGACGGGATAACGCGCGGGGCATATTCCTTCACCACGTCGCGGATCGCCGCGATATGCTCGGGCGTCGTCCCGCAGCACCCCCCGACGATGTTGACGATCCCCTGCTCGCACCATTCGCGCACCTGCGCGGCGGTATCGGCGGCGGCCTCGTCATACTCGCCAAGATCGTTGGGCAGGCCGGCATTGGGATAGGCCATGACGAGCGTGTCGGCGAGCGGCGACAAGGCCGCGATGTGCGCGCGCAGCTGGGCGGCGCCGAACGAGCAGTTGAGCCCGATGGTCAGCGGCCGGGCGTGGCGGACCGAGGCCCAGAAGCTCTCGATCGAATGGCCCGAAAGGTTGCGCCCCGAAAGATCGGTGATCGTCATCGAGAGCATGATCGGCAGGTCCGGGTCCACGCGCCGGGCGGCGTGGATCGCGGCCTTGGCGTTCAAGGTGTCGAACACGGTCTCGATCAGCACGAAGTCGACGCCGCCCTCGGCCAGCGCCTCGATCTGCTCGACATAGACGTCCGAGACGGTGTCGAAATCGACCTCGCGATAGCCGGGATCCTCGACATTGGGCGAGAGCGACAGGGTCTTGTTGGTCGGCCCCAACGCGCCCGCGATCCAGCGCTGCCGCCCGTCCGCCTGGCTCGCCGCATCGGCGACCTCGCGGATGATCCCGGCCGCCGCGATATTGATCTCGCGCACCAGGGCTTCCGCGCCGTAATCGGCCTGGCTGATCCGGGTCGCGTTGAAGCTGTTGGTGGCTAGGATGTCGGCGCCCGCGTCGGCGAAGCTCTGCGCGATCGCGCGCACCACGTCCGGGCGGGTCAGGTTCAAGAGGTCGTTATTGCCCTTCTGGTCGCGCGACAGGCCGAGCCCGCCGGCATAATCGGCTTCGCCCAGCTTTCGCGCCTGCACCTGCGTGCCATAAGCGCCGTCCTTGACGAGGATGCGCCTGGCGGCCTCGGCCCTGAGCTGCTGTGCCGTGCTCATCTCAACTTCCGTTCGTCCCGAAATCTCAATTTCCGTTCGTCCCGAGCGAAGTCGAGGGGCGTATGTGATGACTCAGTGCCAGCGCCCCTCGACCTCGCTCGGGACGAACGATGCTTGGTCATGCCGCTTGCTCCCGGTCCCGCGCCTTCGGTCTCAGCCCGAGCAAGTGGCAGATGGCGTAGCTGAGCTCCGCCCGGTTGAGCGTGTAGAAATGGAATTGCCTGACCCCGCCCGCATAAAGCTGCGCGCAAAGCTCGGCGGCGACGGTGGCCGCGACCAGCTGGCGGGCGGCGGGCAGATCGTCCAGTCCCTCGAACAGCCGGTCGAGCCACGGCGGGATGCTCGCCCCGCACATGGCCGCGAATTTGCGCGTCTGGGCGACGTTGGAGACGGGCAGGATGCCGGGCGTCATCTCGGCGGTGATGCCGGCGGCGGCGACCTGGTCGCGAAACCTGAGGAAGCAATCGGGCGAGAAGAAGAACTGGCTGATCGCGCGGTCGGCGCCGGCGTCGATCTTGCGCCTGAGATTGTCGAGATCGTGGACCGCGTCGGGCGAAACCGGATGGCATTCCGGATAGGCGGCCACCGAAATCTCGAACGGCGCCACCTTCCTGAGTCCCGCGACCAGCTCGGCGGCATTGGCATAGCCCTCAGGGTGCGGCGCGAACGCCCTGCCCGCCTCGGGCGGATCCCCGCGAAGCGCGACGATATGCCGGATCCCCGCATCCCAATAAGCGCGCGCGACGTCGTCGATCTCCCCCCGGCTCGCCTCGACGCAGGTCAGGTGCGCGGCGGCATGGAGGCTGGTCTCCCGCTGGATGCGCACCACGGTCGCGTGCGTCCGCTCCCGCGTCGATCCGCCCGCGCCATAGGTCACCGAGACGAAGCGCGGCCCCAGCGGCTCCAGCGTCTTCACGCTCTCCCAGAGCACCTGCTCCATCTTCTCGGTCTTCGGCGGAAAGAATTCGAAGCTGACCGCGATATCCCCGGCGGCGCTCTCGAAGAGCGGGCGGCCCGGCTGCGACAAAGCGGTGGCGAGCGGACTCACGCGGACGCCTCGCGGGTCCATCGGGCGCAGAGGAGGGCGGCGGCCGGGCTCATATTTGCGGATATAAAGATATCTTTATATCCGTCAAGTTAACGGCGATTGGGCAAGCGGCCTGGTTTCCTTCCGCGTCATTGCGAGGGTGAGCAGGTCGCCATGCCCCCGGCATGGCTGCTGCGTGCGGGGCACGCAGGGCTCGGTTTCGACCATGCCGGTACGGTTGTTCCCCGGCGAAGGCCGGGGTCCAGGAGCCGAAGGCTTTCGAAAAGTTGGCGCAGGGCCCCGGCGAGCGCCGGGCCTGGACCCCGGCCTTCGACGGGGAACATAGCCTCGCTCGTGTACAGCTTGAATGGTTCCGGCCAGCGCGTCCCCGACGCTTCAGGCCACCACCTTCAGCCGCTGCTCCGGCCTCACGCCGAGCCAGATCGTCACGGTCAGCTCGCCGCCCTCGAGATGCTCGACGACGCGGCCGTCGAGGCCGGCTTCCTCCATGTGCCGCAGCATCGCCTCGTCGGGGAAGCCCAGGCGGACATGGGCGCGCTCAGTGCGCAGCTCCTCGCGCTCGTGCGGGGCGAAGTCGACGATGAGGAGGCGCCCGCCGGGGCTCAGCAACCGCGCGGCCTCCGCCACTGCCGCTGCGGGGTTCTGGGCGTAATGCAGGACCTGGTGGATGATCACCGTGTCGGCCGCCTCGGCCTCGAGGGGGAGCGAATACATGTCGCCCTGGCGGAGCTCCGCGGCGTCGAGCCCGGCCTCGGCGAGCTTGGCGCGGGCGAGGCGGAGCATCTCCGGGCTGCGGTCGATGCCGAGCGCCTGCTCGGCGCCGGGCGCGAACAATTCGATCATCCGCCCGGTGCCGGTGCCGATGTCGACCAGGCGGCCGATCCGGGCGCCCGCCAGCGCGCGGGCGATCGCCGCCTCGACCTCGCTCTCGGCGACGTGGAGCGAGCGCAAGGCGTCCCAATGGCCGGCATGGCCGGCGAAATAGCGCTCCGCGGCGGCGGCGCGGTCGGCGCGCACCGCGGTCAGGCGGGCGGCGTCGGCGGCGGTCCAGGGATCGGCGCCGTCGATTTGGGCCCAGCGCTCGACGAGCTGGAGCAGGGGCTCGGTGCGCGGGCGGAGCCCCAGGCTCAGGAACACCCAGCTCCCTTCCTTGCGGCGCTCGGCGAGGCCGGCGTCGATCAGGATGCGGACGTGGCGCGAGACGCGCGGCTGGCTCTGCCCCAGCACCTGGGCGAGCTCGCCGACGGAGAGCTCCATGGCGCTGAGCAGCATCAGGATCCGAAGCCGCGTCGGATCGGCCAGGGCGGCGAAGATCTTGGGCGCATGGGCCATGGGCAGGATATAAAGATATCTTTATATGCGGGTCAAGGCGGAGCGGCGGAGGCCGGCGGCCATTCACAACCTTTTTGGTAGACTTGGATAATCGCTTGGCATAAAGTCGCTGTCGCTGGAGGATGTGAAGAGAGGCTGGGCCGCTCGTTCGCGTCCGCCGGCAAACTGGTTCTCCTCGCGAACCGCACTCTATCTGAAGGAATTTTCCGTGAAGAAGATCGCCCTTACCCTCATCGCCGTTTCGGCTCTCGGCGTCGCCGCCTGCAGCGGCAGCAAAACGGCCAACAACGCCGTCAACACCATCTCGGAGACCGAAAACGAAGCGGTCGAAGACATCCGTGGCGCCGGCAACGAGGCCAACACCCTGGTCAGCGACGGCGGCAACGTGGTCGGCGAGACCGTCGAGGCCGGCAGCAACGTCGCCAACGCGACCGGCTCGGCCATCGCCAACGAGACCGGCCGCTAAGCGGGTCTTCGCCTCGTCGAACGGGGGGTCGCGCGCCAGCAGGCGCGCGGCCCCTTTTTCTTTGCGCGGTATTCAGGCTAGGTTAGCGCCGCGTCAGACAAGAGGTATCGCGATGAGCAAGAGCCTGAACCTGCTGGCCGCGGCGGCGCTGCTGGCGGCGCTCGGTGCCTGCAACCGCCAGCAAGGTGGCGTCACCCCAGACGACGAGCGCGAGCTCAACAATGCAAGCGATATGCTCAACGATCAGTTGATCGACACCTCGCCCGACGACCAGTCGCTGAACGCGGATGATGTCGTCGCGGAGGAGAAAGCGCCCGAGCCCGCCGCCGCGAACCGCGCCGGAGAGCGGACCGCCAACCAGCAATAGAGACCTCCACTCAGCCGCGGCAGGAGAGCGGCGTCCCGCCCGGCGGCTGGATCGGCACCGGGCAGGAGGTTCGTCCATCGGATGCGAAAAGGGCCGGAGGGTTTCCCCGCCGGCCCTTCCCGTTTCGACTGAGCGCCGGACGGCCGGACCTAGAAGTCCATGCCGCCCATGCCGCCCATGCCGCCGCCGCCGCCCATGCCGCCGCCGGACGACGCCTTGTCCTCGGGCGCCTCGCTCACCGCCGCTTCGGTGGTGATGAGGAGGCCCGCGACGCTGGCTGCGTCCTGGAGCGCGGTGCGCACGACCTTGGTCGGATCGATCACGCCGGCCTTGACCAGATTCTCGTAGACCTCGGTCTGCGCGTTGAAGCCCAGCGTCTCGTCCTTGCTGTCGATCAGCTTGCCGGCGACGACGGCGCCGTCATGGCCGGCATTCTCGGCGATCTGGCGGATCGGCGCCTGCAGCGCGCGGCGGATGATGTCGACGCCGCGGGTCTGGTCGTCATTGACGCCCTTCATGCCCTCGAGCGCCCTTGTGGCGTAGAGCAGAGCGGTGCCGCCGCCCGGGACGATGCCTTCCTCGACCGCGGCGCGGGTCGCGTGGAGCGCGTCGTCCACGCGGTCCTTGCGCTCCTTGACCTCGATCTCGGAGGAGCCGCCGACCTTGATCACGGCGACGCCGCCGGCGAGCTTGGCGAGACGCTCCTGGAGCTTCTCCTTGTCATAGTCGCTGGTGGTGGTCTCGATCTGGGCGCGGATCGCCTCGACCCGGGCCTTGATCGCGGTCGAATCGCCCGAACCGTCGACGATCGTCGTATTGTCCTTGTCGATGGTGACCCGCTTGGCCTGGCCGAGCATGGCGACGGTGACGTTCTCCAGCTTGATGCCGAGATCCTCGGAGATCATCTCGCCGCCGGTCAGGATGGCGATGTCCTCGAGCATCGCCTTGCGGCGATCGCCGAAGCCGGGCGCCTTGACGGCCGCGACCTTGAGGCCGCCGCGCAGCTTGTTGACGACGAGCGTGGCGAGCGCCTCGCCCTCGATGTCCTCGGCGATGATCAGCAGCGGACGGCCCGACTGGACGACCGCTTCCAATATGGGAAGCATCGCCTGCAGATTGCCGAGCTTCTTCTCGTGGATCAGGATGTAGGGATCGGTCAGCTCGACCTGCATCTTCTCGGCATTGGTGATGAAATAGGGCGAGAGATAGCCGCGGTCGAACTGCATGCCCTCGACGACGTCGAGCTCGAACTCGAGGCCCTTGGCCTCCTCGACGGTGATCACGCCTTCCTTGCCGACCTTCTCCATCGCCTCGGCGATCTTCTCGCCGACGACGGTGTCGCCATTGGCGGCGATGCTTCCGACCTGGGCGACCTCGGTCGAGCCCTTGACCGGCTTGGAGCGCGCCTTGAGGTCCTCGACGACCTTGATGACGGCGAGATCGATGCCGCGCTTCAGGTCCATCGGGTTCATTCCGGCGGCGACCGACTTCATGCCCTCGCGGACGATCGACTGGGCGAGCACGGTGGCGGTGGTGGTGCCGTCGCCGGCCAGGTCGTTGGTCTTCGAAGCGACCTCGCGCAGCATCTGCGCGCCCATATTCTCGAACTTGTCCTTCAGCTCGATCTCCTTGGCGACGGTGACGCCGTCCTTGGTGATGCGCGGGGCGCCGAAGCTCTTGTCGAGGACGACGTTGCGGCCCTTGGGCCCAAGCGTGACCTTCACCGCGTCGGCGAGGATGTCGACGCCGCGCATGATCCGCTCACGGGCGTCGCGCGAAAAGCGTACGTCTTTCGCTGCCATGTTCCTAAATCCTTTTCATTGTGCTCCTGCGAAAGCAGGAGCCTAGCCAAACAAAGAAAATCTGGGCTCCTGCTTTCGCAGGAGCACATCCGCTGGATCCGGCGTCAGCCGACGATCCCGAGGATGTCGGACTCCTTCATGATGATGAGGTCCTCGCCGTCCAGCTTGACCTCGGTGCCGGACCATTTGCCGAACAGGATCTTGTCGCCGGCCTTCACGTCGAGCGGGGTCACCGTGCCGTCCTCGGCCCTGGTGCCGGTGCCGACGGAGACGACCTCGCCTTCCTGCGGCTTTTCCTTGGCGCTGTCGGGGATGATGATGCCTCCGGCCGTCTTCTCCTCGGCCTCCACGCGGCGGATGAGCACGCGATCGTGCAACGGACGAAACTTCATGCTTTGACCTTTCTCAAATGGGTCTGAAGAGCTGTTGGCACTCGCAAGCGACGAGTGCCAATGCGCGCTGATTTAGGGACTATGCGCGACAGGTCAAGGTGTCTGCGCCGCTTTGGGGCCAATGCGGGGCCGGCTCATTTACAGAAAATGCTGCCTGGGCTAGCCCGAGAGGGCATTGGAGGGCGGGAATGCGTTTCGTCGGTAAGGCGTGGAGGCTGCTGGTCGGGATCAAGGACGGGCTCGTCCTCCTCCTGATGATGATGTTCTTCGGCACCATCTACGCCGCGCTTTCGGCGAGCCCCTATAAGGACAGCGCGCGGGAAGGGGCGCTCAGGCTCGATCTCGGCGGCGCGATCGTCGAGCAGCCCTCGGCGCGGGACCCGCTGGCGGCGCTCGGCGGCGGGCCGGTCACCCGCGAATATCGAGTCGCCGAGCTGGTTCGCGCGCTCGATACCGCCGCTGCCGATTCCAGGATCCGCGCGGTCGCGCTCGATCTGGACATCTTCGTCGGCGGCGGCCAGACCGCGATCGCCGATGTCGGCGCGGCGCTCGATCGGGCGCGGCGCGCCGGCAAGCGCGTCGTCGCCTACGCTGCCGGCTATACCGACGACAGCTACCAGCTCGCCGCCCATGCCGACGAGATCTGGCTCGATCCGATGGGCGCGGTGCTGATCGCCGGGCCGGGCGGCAGCAATCTCTATTATGCCGGCTTGCTCGAGCGGATCGGGGTCACCGCCCATGTCTACCGGGTCGGGACGTTCAAATCGGCGGTCGAGCCCTATACGAGGAGCGACATGTCGCCGGAGTCCCGCCTGCAGAGCCAGGCGCTCGCCGACGCCCTGTGGGGGACCTGGCGCGCGGATGTCGGCAATGCCCGGCCACGCGCCCAGGTCGCGGCCTGGGCGGCCAATCCGCAGGCCTTCGTCGACGCGTCGGGCGGCGACATGGCGCGGGCCGCCCTGCGCGCCGGCCTGATCGACCGGATCGGCGACCGCGCCCAGTTCGGCAGGCGCATGGCCGAGCTCGCCGGCAATGACGACGAGCGCGTCCCGGGCCGCTACAATGCGGTCCATTACGAGGCCTGGATCGACGAGCATTCTTTGGGCCATGACGGCGAGATCGGGATCCTCACCGTCGCCGGCACGATCGTCGACGGCGAGGCCGGGCCGGGCACGGCGGGCGGCGAGACGATCGCGCGCAACCTCGAGCGCGGGCTGGAGAGCGGCAATCTCCGGGCGCTGGTGGTGCGGATCGATTCGCCGGGCGGCTCGGTGCTCGCCTCGGAGCGGATCAGGCGGGCGGTGCTCGCCGCCAAGGCGCGCGGCCTGCCGGTCGTCATCTCGATGGGCTCGGTCGCCGCCTCGGGCGGCTATTGGGTCGCGACCGCGGGCGACGTGATCTACGCCGAGCCCTCGACGATCACCGGCTCGATCGGCGTGTTCGGCATCTTGCCGAGCTTCGAGGGAACGCTGCGGCGGCTCGGCATCGGCGTCGACGGAGTGCGGACCACGCCCTTGTCCGGCGAGCCCGATCTGCTGCGCGGCCCCTCGCCCGAGGCGGAACGGCTGCTCCAGGCCGGGGTCGAGAGCGTTTACCGCCGCTTCATCGGCCTGGTCGCGCGGGCGCGGCGGCTCACCCCGGCGCGCGTCGAGGAGCTCGCGCAGGGGCGGGTCTGGAATGGCGGCACGGCACGGCAATTGGGCCTGGTCGACCGCTTCGGCTCATTGAACGACGCCGTCGCCGATGCGGCGCGGCGGGCGGGCCTCGATCCGGCCACCGCGCGGCCGGCCTATCTCGAAAGCGCGCCGGGCTTGTTCGCGCGCCTGTTCGGCGGGCTCGGGCGCGCCAATGTCGCCGGCGCGCCGCGCGACGCCTTCTCGCGGCTGGCGCGGCGGCCCGAGGCGATGATCGAGCGCGCCGTGCACGACGCGCAGAGCCTGCTCGCCGGGCCGGCGATCCAGGCGCGCTGCCTCGAATGCCCGGCGATCGCGCCGGTGCCGCGGCCGCGGCCGGAAGGGCATTGGCTGGCCCGGCTCGCCGCTCTGGCGCTGCGCGGATGAAGATTCGTATCGCGACTGCTGACGACGCGGAGGCGCTCGCCTCGATCTACGAGCCCTATGTCGTGGCGAGCATCGTCTCGTTCGAGACGCAGCCCCCCGACGCGGCGGAGCTGGCGCGGCGAATCGCGGACGGCGGCGATCTCTATCCCTGGCTGGTCGCCTGCGAGGGCGAGGCGGTGCTCGGCTATGCCCATGCCGACTCATTCAGGTCCCGCGCCGCCTATCGCTTCACCGTCGAGACGAGCGTCTATGTCGCCCACGGGTCGCACCGGCGCGGCATCGGCGGCCTGCTCTACCGCGCCTTGCTGCCGATCCTCGAAGCCCAGGGTTTCGCCCAGGCGATCGCCGCGATCACCTTGCCGAACGAGGCGAGCGTCAGGCTGCACGAGACGCTCGGCTTCCGCCAGGTCGGCACCTATGAGAGGGTCGGCTTCAAGTTCCGCGAATGGCGCAGCGTCGGCCTGTGGCAGCGCCAGCTGGCGCCGCTCTCGACGCGGCCGGAGGAGCCGAAACCCTTCGCGCCGGTGTGGCTATCGCAATCGTCATCCCGGACTTGATCCTGTCCGGGGGACATGGCGACCTGCCCAATTTTCGTCAGGATGACGCAGCTGCCTAAATGGGGACACGTACTTTTTCGCGAAAAAGTACGTGTCCCCTCCTCTAGCGAAAAAGTACGTGTCCCCTCCTCTAGCGCTGCGCCGTCCAGTCGCGCGGGCCGTTGACGAAGCGGTCGCGCAGGCGCTCGAGCGAGACGCGGTTGCCATCGCGGAAGAAGCCGAGCAGCGCGCGCCCCGCCTCGTCGTCGGCATAGCCGGCGCCGGTCAGGCGGACGCGGGTGCGGGTCGCGTCGATCACCTCGAGCTCGAAGAAGCTGGTGACGCGCGCATAGGTCTCGAAATGCGGGAAGCCCTGCGGCGCCCGGGTGGTGCGGAAGACCAGCAGCCGGCCGGGCAGGCGGGCAAGGAAATGCTGGCGGATGATCGTCGGATCGCCGGGCCGCGCCGCCGCATCGTAGCTGCTTTCGATCGAGCCGGGATCGTCCGCAGCGACCCACGAGACCGGCACCGCCCAGGTCCGCCAGCCCTCGGGCGTCGAGATCGCCGCCCAGACATCGGCCGCGGGCGCGGCCACGACCACTTCGTGCGACAGGGTCAGCGTCCCATCCGCCTCGCGGCGGTCGCCGATCGCGACGTCCTGCGCCACGGCGGGGGACTGGATGAGGAGGACGAGGACGAGGAGGGCAAGGAGGAATCTGGTCATGTCCCCCTTGTTGATTGAACGTTCAATCAAGTCAAGCCTTATCATGGTGAGTGTGCCGCCGTCATCCTGAAAGGGATGGAGGGTAAGCGCCTGACCTATCGGCAGCCTCACCCAATCGCCGCCTAAGATCGTGTACGCCGCCCGCGTCATCGGGTCGCCTCGAAAAAGGTGGACTCGCTAGTGTTCAAACTAGCTCCTAAAGTTGAGTCGGAGGGATGCCGATGATCGCGGAAATCGTATCGGGCTTGAACAGCCTCAAAACGGCCAAGGAAATCGTACAGGGCCTCAGTGCTATGAAGACTGAGGTCGCCGTCGGTGAGGTCAAGATTGAGCTGCAACGCCTAATTTTTGAGGCCCAACAGGGCCTGTTCGCGGGCCAGCAAGCGCAATCGGAAGCGGCCAAGCGCATAGACGAACTTGAACGGACCATAGCGAGCTTTGAGAATTGGCAACGCGAGGCCAGCCGCTACGAACTTCACCGGTTCCCGATGGGAGCATTCGCCTACGTGCTGAAGGCCTCGGAAGCGAATGGCGAGCCAATCCATCGCATTTGTCCAGACTGCTATCAGCAGGGCCACAAAGGCTTCTTGCAAATGGTATCAGCCCACAGCGGCGGCGAGATGGTCCAATGCTCGCGCTGTAAATGTACTATCACGCTGAGCGAGTTTCGGCCCTCGATTCCATCGTCCGACGGAGGCAGCGGCTATTTCTGAGGTCGCTTCGCTCCCTGCTTCATGGCCGAGTGCGGCTTAGGAGGGGTCGCAAGTAGCCGCTTAAGCGCAGCCTCCCGCCGGGCGTCCGTCTCCGCTTCGGAGTATGTCTCACTGAGCTGATTGTTAGGGGCCTTCATGCCGACTCCCCAGGAGCGAATGGATCAAGAGTATGCCGCTTTCCATAGCGCGCTGGGGGAGTTGGTGCGAGAGTTCACCAACTTCGAATTGCATCTCGCGTTCACCCTATCCAATCTGCTTGGAGTTGATGGATTTCGTGCTCGCGTGATCCTGGGGTCTTTGCGCAATTTCGACGCCAAACGAAGACTGATCGAAAACCTCAGCGCAACTTTTGCCTCCGACGAGGCAACCAGGAAGCTGACGGCAGTCATGGTGAGGGCGAAAGGGCTAGCGAGAAACCGAAACATGGTGGTCCACCAGCTAGGCGGTGTAGCGTCCCGGAAAAACCAGCTCGTTTTTATGTCTGACGTGCCAGACGATGAGATTGGGATGAATTTCGTCGGCGAGAGAACTGTCGACATCGGCAGCGTGCGCCGGTGGACCATTGATGCCAAGGCGCTGACTCATGACCTGATGCAGGTGTTTAAGGGTTGCTGTTCTCTAGTTTTCACATCGCCAAAAATGCATCGCGTACGGCCCGCCGGTGATGGAGAGAAAGCCACTCCTCCTCAAGCCAAGGCAAAATCGCGGCGACCCCGGCGTCCTGCATCTCCGGAGTAACCTTACGACAGTATCATCGGGAGCGCCGGCCTGTACCGAATCACCTAAGTCCATTTTCGTGCTCACTCACGTATGTAGTTGCCGCCTTATCGGCCGGCGCATTGGGACGCCCGGGAGCGGTGACGAGGGGCTAGGCTAGGGGCCAGGGGGCTAGGGCAGGGCCAGCGCCACGATGCAGGCGATTGCCGCAAGGCCAAGGGCCACGTTCAAAGCCATCGCCAGGCGCGGATGCGTCTTGTCCAGTTTCGCCCACGCACCGGTGCCGAAGTAGATCAATGCCATCAGCAGGACGAAGCCCCAAAACCCGTCGAATAGGCTCACTTACCTGCCTTTCATTATCTCTGATAAGCCGGCAGCGCCCAGCCGCGCCAGATCGCCGCGCCGCGCAGCGTGAAGCCGGCGGCGAAGGCGATCAGTCCGGCCGGTCCGCCGGGCACGCCGGCCATGGCGAGGCCGACGAACAAGGCGGCCGAGAGCGCGGCGACGGTAACGTAGAGCTCGGGCCGCATCAGGATCGAGGGCTCGCCGGCGAGCACGTCGCGCACGATCCCGCCCAGGCAGCCGGTCAGCACGCCCATTGCGAAGGCCGGGAGTGGCGCCAGGCCGAAGGCGAGGCCCTTGGCGGCGCCGAAGGTGGCGTAGGCGGCGAGTCCGGCGGCGTCGAGCCAGAGCAGGGTCTTGCCCTTCCACAGCCGCGCCGGGAGCAGCCAGAGCGCGAAGGCGGCGGCGAAGCAGATCAGCAGGGTCTGGTTCTCGTGCACCCAGAAGACGGGCGCGCCGATCAGGAGGTCGCGGACGGTGCCGCCGCCGACCCCTGTCACCACCGCGAAGAACAGGAAGGTGACGAGCGTCTGCTTCTTCACCGCGGCGAGCAGCGCGCCGGACAAGGCGAACACGGCGATCCCCGCCATGTCGAGGAATTCGAGGATCGGGCCCAGAGCGGCGGGGAGATTGGCGGGGGGCATGGCTGCGCCTGTACCACAAAGCTGTCAGCGGGATGAGGGAGCTACCAGCCCATGCGGCGGCGCAGCGCGGCCGCTTCTTCGGGAGGCATGTGGCCGAGCAGGACACGCTGGGTGTGATAACCCTGCGCCACCTGGCCGCGCACATAGCCCCAGTCGATGATCTCCGTTTCGGGGATCGGCACGCGCTGGCCGATCTGCTCGGACGTCGCTTCGGGCTGGTTCATCAGCACGCCGGTCATCGGCACGGTCGAGCGGTCGAGATCGCGCGCCCACACATATTCGGCCCCATCGCCCGGCAGGATATCGAACTTGACCGCGAAGCGGTGCTCGTCCGGGCCGGGCCGCGCCATGCGGGCGTAGAAAGCCGGCAGTTCGCGCCGGGCGCCGGCGATGGCCGCGTTCATCTCCGCATCGGCGGCGCTGATGTCGATGATGCTGGAATCGCCGCCCTGCCCGGCCGGCACCTGCGCGGCCGCCCCCGCAGCGCCGGCAAGCAGGAGGCCCGCGGCAAGCATGAACGGTTTCAACATCTCGTCCTCCTCCGGCCGGTGTCAGACGTGGATTGGCTTGCCCGTCACCGCCATCGCCGCTTCCTTGATCGCCTCGCTGTGCGTCGGATGGGCGTGGCAGGTGTAAGCGATGTCCTCGCTGGTCGCGCCGAACTCCATCGCCACCGCGGCCTCGGCGATCATCGTCCCCGCCACCGAGGCGATGATCCACACGCCGAGCACCCGGTCCGACTTGGCGTCGGCGACGATCTTGACGAAGCCGTCGCCCTCGCGGTTGGTCTTGGCGCGGCTGTTGCCGAGCATCGGGAACTTGCCGACCCTGACCTCGTGGCCGGCCGCCTTCGCCTCCTCCTCGGTCAGGCCGACGCCGGCGATTTCCGGCATGGTGTAGACCACCGAGGGGATCACTTCATGGTTCACGATGCCGATCTGGCCCGCCAGAATTTCGGCGACCGCGATCCCCTCATCCTCGGCCTTGTGGGCGAGCATCGGCCCCGGCGTCACGTCGCCGATCGCGTAGATTCCGGGGACTTTCGTCTTGAACTCGTGATCGACCTCGATCTGGCCGCGCTGATTGACCGAGAGGCCGGCTTTGTCGAGCGCGAGCCCGTCCGTATTGGGGCGGCGGCCGATCGAGACCAGGACGGTATCCGCCTCGATCGTCTCGGCCGCGCCGCCCGCGGCCGGCTCGACGGTCAGGGTCACGCTCTTCTTGCCCGCTTTGGCGCGGGTGACCTTGGTCGAGGTGCGGATCTCGAAGCCCTGCTTCTTGAAGATCCTGGCGCATTCCTTGCGCACGTCGCCGTCCATGCCGGGCAGGATCTGGTCGAGATATTCGACCACGGTGACCTTCGCTCCGAGCCGCCGCCAGACCGAGCCGAGCTCCAGCCCGATCACGCCGCCGCCGATCACCACCATGTGCTCCGGCACGGCTTTGAGTTCGAGCGCGCTGGTCGAATCGACGATCCGCTCATGGTCGATCTCCACGCCCGCCAGCGGGGTGACGCTGGAGCCGGTGGCGATGACGATATGCTTGGCGCGATAGGCCTTGCCGCCGACGTCGATCGAGTCCTTGCCAGTGAATTCGGCATGGCCCTTCAGCCATTCGACCTTGTTCTTCTTGAACAGGAATTCGATGCCCTTGGTGAGGCCGCCGATCGCCTCCAGCCGCGCCCCGTGCATGGCGCCGAGATCGAGCTCCAGGCCGGAGGTCTTCACCCCCCATTTCGCAAGCGCCCCCGAATGCGCCTCCTCGTAAAGCTCGGAGGCGTGGAGCAAAGCCTTGGACGGAATGCAGCCCACGTTGAGGCAGGTGCCGCCAAGCGTCTCGCGGCTGTCCGCGCACGCCGTCTTCAGCCCCAGCTGCGCGGCCCGGATCGCCGCCACATAGCCGCCCGGCCCGGCGCCGATCACGATCACGTCGAAGTCAGTCTCTGCCATTGCTCAACTCATTTGTGGAAAGGGAGTGCGCCGATCATGCTCGTCACCGACGACGGTCATATGGCCTTTGAGCTGGTCGAAATCCAGCAGGGGATGATGCGCGGGATGATGTCCAAGACATCCTCCGGTTCGAAGCGCACATAGATGATCGCAGGCGGTGCCGCCGCGCCGCGCTGGAAGACAAGCTCCCCGAAATCCCGGTCGCAGGTGAGGAGCACCCGCTCGTTCGCCACCGCATAGGCCAATACCTCGTCGTCCTCTGCGCCGGGCGTCACGTGTATCGCCCGCACCACGTCGTGACCCTCTTCGGCCAACGCACGGGCAATCCGGCTTCCCACATTGGCGTCGCAGATCAGCTTCAAGCGGCGCGCGCGCGGCCGGCCGCGATATAGCTTTCGTCGTGCATCAGCTCGGCGGCGAACAAAGCGGCCGCTCTGAGATGTTCCGGCAGGATGCCCGGATATTCGTCCGCGATCTTCTCATAGCCCCAGCCGGCGCCAACCAGCTTCAGCACGCGCTCGACGGTGTAGCGCGTGCCGATGAAGACCGGTTTTCCAGCGAGGATGCCGTCCACCGAATGGATGTGATCGCGCCAGTTCATGGTCACAAGTCTATCAGAAGACGCGTCGGGTCTTCCAGCGCTTCCTTCATCCGCACCAGGAAGGTGACCGCCTCGCGGCCGTCGATCAGGCGGTGGTCGTAGGAAAGGGCGAGATACATCATCGGGCGGGCGACGATCTGGCCGTCCCTCACCACCGGCCGCTCCTCGATCCGGTGCATGCCGAGCACCGCCGATTGCGGCGGGTTGATGATTGGCGTCGAGAGCAAGGAGCCGAACACGCCCCCATTGGAGATGGTGAAGGTGCCGCCTTCCATGTCCGCCATCGTCAGCGTGCCTTCCTTGGCGCGGCTGCCGAAATCGGCGATCGCCTTCTCGATCTGCGCGAAGCCCATGTCCTGCGCATCGCGCAGGACGGGCACGACGAGGCCGTTGGGCGCCGAGACCGCGACCGAGACGTCGACATAATGATGGTAGACGATCTCCTCGCCCTCGATCGAGGCGTTGACCGCCGGCACGTCGCGCGCGGCGAGGACCGCCGCCTTCACGAAGAAGCCCATGAAGCCCAGGCGGATCGCGTGCTTCTTCTCGAACAGATCCTTATACTTCGCCCGCGCCTCCATCACCGCCGACATGTCGACGTCGTTGAAGGTGGTGAGGATGGCGGCATTGTTCTGTGCCTCCTTGAGCCGCTTCGCGACGGTCTGGCGCAAGCGGGTCATCCGCACCCGCTCCTCGCGGCGCCCAACCCAGTCCGGCGCTTGAGTCTGGGCGCCTGCTTTCGCGGGAGCGCTTGAGGGGGGCGGCTCGGCCTTCTGGCCTTCGGCGGCGGCGAGCACGTCGTCCTTGGTGAGCCGGCCGTCCTTGCCCGTGCCCTTGATCTTCGAGGGATCGAGATGATGTTCGAGCACGATCCGGCGGACCGCGGGCGACAGCGTCAGATGCGGCCCGTCCTCCCCGTCCGCCTCCGCCTCCGCCTCCGCCCCGTCCTCCTTGACCGCGATATTCTCGCCGGCGCCCTTCGGGTTGACCGGGGAGGATTCGGGCAGCGCCTCTTGCTTCGCCGCCGCCGCTGCGCCGCCGGCCTCGATCGTGGCGATCACCGCTCCGACCGCGATCGTGTCGCCGACCTTGGCGCGCTGCTCGCCCATCGTGCCGGCCACCGGGGAGGGCACTTCGACCGCGACCTTGTCGGTCTCGAGGCTGGCAATGGGCTCGTCGAGGGCCACGGCATCGCCGGTCTGCTTGAGCCACGCCCCGAGCGTCGCCTCGGTGATCGATTCGCCCAGCGTCGGCACTTTGACTTCGGTCGCCATTCTTCGTCCTTCTAGCTGGCTTTGCGCTGTGCATTGGCGGCATCGCCACCTGTGGTGAGCTCTGTCGAACCATGGCCGAGCGCGTCGGCGATCAGCGCCGCCTGCTCCGCCGCGTGGCGCTTGGCAAGGCCGGTGGCGGGCGAGGCGGCCGGCGCGCGTCCGGCAAAAACGGGCCGCTTCGGCTTGAGCCCGGCCTCGCTCAGGCGGCGCTCGATCCGTGGCTCGACATGGGCCCAATAGCCCTGGTTCATCGGCTCCTCCTGCGCCCAGACCAATTCTTCGAGATTGGTCAGCCGCTCGAGCCGCGCGAGCAGGGCCTCGCCGGGGAAGGGATAAAGCTGCTCGATGCGCACGATGCTCGTGTTGCGGTCGCGTGCTTTGTCGCGCGCTTCGATCAGCTCGTAGGCGAGCTTGCCCGTGCACAGGACCAGCCGCTTGACCTCCTTGTCGGCGGGCGCGGCGGGATCGGAGACGATGCGGCGGAAATGGCTGTCGCCGGTGAAGTCGGCGAGTGTCGAAACCGCCTGCTTGTGGCGGAGCAGCGACTTGGGCGTCATGATCACCAGCGGCTTCCTGAAGTCGCGGTGCATCTGGCGGCGCAGGATATGGAAATAATTGGCGGGCGTGGTGCAGTTGGCGACCTGCATATTGTCCTCCGCGCAGAGCTGCAGGAAGCGCTCGGGCCGCGCCGAGCTGTGCTCCGGGCCCTGCCCCTCATAGCCGTGCGGGAGCAGCAGGACGAGGCCTGAGGCGCGCAGCCATTTGGCTTCCCCGGCGGCGATGAACTGGTCGATCATCACCTGGGCGCCGTTGGCGAAGTCGCCGAACTGCGCTTCCCACAGGACCAGGGTCTGCGGATCGGCCAATGACCAGCCATATTCGAAGCCGAGCACGCCGAATTCGGAAAGCGGGCTGTCCCTGACCTCGAAGCGGGCCGGGCCGACCCTGGTCAGCGGAATATATTTGGAGCCGTCCGTCTGGTCGACCCACACCGAATGGCGCTGGCTGAAGGTGCCGCGGCCCGAATCCTGGCCGGACAGGCGCACCGGATGCTCCTCGCGCAGCAAGGTGCCGAAGGCGAGCGCCTCGGCGGTCGCCCAGTCGAAGCCCTCGCCGGTCTCGAACATCGCGCGGCGGGCGTCGACGATCCGGGTCAGCGTCTTGTGGACGGCGACCCCCGGCGGGATCGTGGTCAGGATTTCGCCGATCTCCCGCACCACCGCTTCCTCGACGCCGGTGGTGACGTTTCGCCGCTCGGTGATCGCCTGCTGGGGCTTGCCGAGGCCCGACCAGGCGCCCTCGAACCAGTCCGCCTTGTTCGGCAGATAGGATTTGGCCGCCTCGAACTCGGTTTCGAGCAAGGCGGTGAAGGCGGCGACCTCGCCGTCGAGCCAGCCCGGCTCGATCACCGCCTCTTTCTCCAGCCGCGCCGCGTAGAGCGCCGAGATCGGGCTATGCTTGCGGATCTCCTGGTACATGAGCGGCTGGGTGAAGCTCGGCTCGTCGCCCTCATTGTGGCCGAAGCGGCGGTAGCACCACATGTCGATGACGATGTCGCGGTTGAAGGCCTGCCGATATTCGATAGCGAGCTTGCAGGCGAAGGTGACCGCCTCCGGATCGTCGCCGTTGACGTGCAGGATCGGCGCCTGGACGAGCTTGGCCACGTCCGACGGATAAGGCGAGGAGCGGGCGAATTGCGGCGAGGTGGTGAAGCCCACCTGATTGTTGATGATGAAGTGCAGTCAGCCGCCGGTCGAATAGCCGGGAATGCCGGAAAAGCCGAGGCATTCGGCGACGATCCCCTGGCCCGCGAAGGCCGCGTCGCCATGCAGCAGGACGGGAAGGACGGTGTCGCCCTCGACGTCGCCGCGCGCGACCTGCTGCGCCTTGACCTTGCCGAGCACGACCGGATCGACCGCTTCGAGATGGCTCGGATTGGGGACAAGCGACAGATGCACCTTGATGCCGTCGAACTCGCGGTCGGACGAGGTGCCGAGATGATATTTGACGTCGCCCGAGCCGCCGACATCCTCGGGGTTGGCGGCACCGCCGGCGAATTCGGAGAAGATCGCCCGATAGGGCTTGCCCATCACGTTGGCGAGCACGTTGAGGCGGCCGCGATGCGACATGCCGAAGACCATCGAGACGACGCCATATTGGCCGCCATATTTGATCACCGCCTCGAGCGCCGGCACCATCGCTTCGCCGCCGTCGAGGCCGAAGCGCTTGGTGCCGACATATTTACGGGCGAGAAAGGTCTCCCACTGCTCGGCCTGGACGACCTTGGTCAGGATCGATTGCTTGCCTTCGGGGGTGAAGACGATTCCGGCGTCCTTGCCTTCCATCCGCTCCTGGAGGAAGCGGCGCTCCTCGAGGTCGTTGATGTGCATATATTCGAGGCCGACACGCCCGCAATAATTGCGGCGGAGGATCTCGACGACCTCGCGGACACTCGCCTTTTGGAGGCCGAGCGCGCCGCCGAGCCAGACCGGCCGGTCGAGCGCGGCGCCGGTGAAGCCGTGATATTCCGGAGTGAGATCCTCCGGCAGCTCGCGCTGGGTGAGACCGAGCGGATCGAGGTCGGCGGCGAGATGGCCGCGCACCCGATAGGTGCGGATCAGCATCATCGCGCAGATCGAATCGTTCGCGGCCTGCTCGATCTCGCCTTCGGACGCGCCGGACGCGGCGGCAACGTCCTTGGCCCGCGCCGCGACCTTTTCGATGGCCATGCCGGTGGGATCGAGCCCGGCGTTGAGATCGTCGAGCTCGATGACCGGCCAATTGTCGCGGGCCCAGCTGGGGCGCTCGCTCATCGCCTCAGTCATCGCACCGCCGTTCCCCGGCGAAGGCCGGGGCCCAGGACCCGGCGGGAGCCGGGTGCATCAACGAAACCGCCGCGAGAAAGCCTTCGGCTCCTGGACCCCGGCCTTCGCCGGGGAACAGGGCTGCCCGCGCCT